>JAEIGA010013310.1_pt1 | contig 12519 bp, 12 predicted proteins | sample 9270691 | NCBI WGS metagenome assembly JAEIGA01 (sample SAMN17057246, study PRJNA624740) | gut metagenome | biome: biome; isolation source: fecal sample | host: Bos grunniens | place: China: Xizang | collected 2019
AGCCAGATCGAACGTCTCTGATTGGTAATATTTATACGGATATATTTTGAAAGCAGCTGAGAAGACAGATACAACTCACGAGCTGAAACTCCTCTGATGACCTTGATCATTCTGTTTGAACGGATAAGATACTCGATCTCCTTGCTGGAGATAAGGTTATCACCCACAGCAATCTCAGTCATAGGAATGCCGTTGTTATAGAGAACAAGCTGCGTGATTGCCGGATCAAGAATTATGTCTCTATGGTTGGAGAGAGCAAGAAACTTCTTGTCCGGATCAATATTAGTAATTCCGTCATATGAGAAGTTGTGAGCCTTGTTATCAATAACCCACTGGACAAACTTACTCATGACCATTTCCTGAAACTGATCGACGGTCTTTATCTGCTTCAATATATTCTTAAGGAATTCAGGAGATTCCTGAGGGAAGAAGTTCTGCGATGCAATACCTACTGCAGGATGGTCTGCCAGTTTACCCAGAGCCTCTGATGCTTCAGCGTCAGTATACGGACTGATGCTCTCGAATTCACTCAAATCTATCATAGGTATAAAATAACTCTTTTAGTTTAGTACATTATGCAAATATACGAACTATAAAAGATTTTCCAAATAGTTCACCTGGCTTCTAAATAGTACGGAACTGTCTCCATAGCTTAAAAAGCGGAAATTGTTCTGCAATGCAAAATCATAGATTCTATGCCAATCGCCATCAACAAAAGCTGAAATAAGCAGAAGCAGAGTACTCTGCGGCTGATGAAAATTGGTCACCAAAACATTTACTATCTTAAACAGATATCCTGGTATAATAATGATTCTGGTTCCTATCTGAATACTATTCATATTATTGATATCCAAATAGTTGATAAGAGCATCCAAAGCTTCATGCACTGTGTATGCATATTCTCTGGCATATGGAGCCCACTGATCGACATCTGAAGGAGCACCTGCCTCAATACAGCTTACACCTATATAGTATAGCGATTCCAATGTCCTGACTGATGTCGTACCGACAGCTATGACACGTCCTATTGAATTTCTGAGTTTCTTTAAAAACTCTGAAGTCACCACAAACGGTTCCCTATGCATATTATGCTCTGAAACCAGAGAACTCTTCACAGGAAGAAATGTACCGGCTCCGACATGCAGACACACAGTCTGGATGTCGATATTCTTTGCTTTTATCTTCTCCAGCACCTGCTCAGTGAAATGAAGTCCGGCTGTTGGAGCTGCGACAGAACCGCGATACCTTGCATATAGAGTCTGATATCTCTCCAAATCAATATCTTCCGTATCACGGTTCAGATATGGCGGAATAGGAATGTTTCCACAGACTTCAAGAACCTGAGAAAACGGCACTCCATTATCCCATGTAAACTCAACAATCGATGTATCTCCTTGTCTTTCAATAAGCTTAGCCTTCAGGTTCATATGTAATACATCATGATCCATTGAAGGATTATACAGAGTCAGGATATCATCCTTCCAACGCTTTATATTTCCGACTATACATTTCCATCTGCATATATCGGTCACAGCGAACATACTGACATACTCTTCAGGATGCACCGGCTCAAGACAGAATATCTCAATATGTGCACCGGTAGGCCTCTGAAAATGAAGCCTTGCAGGAACAACCTTGGTATCATTGAATACCATAAGATGATCAGAAGGGAGTATTTCTGAAATATCTGCAAATCTATTCTCTGTGATCATACTATCCCTGTAGCAAAGAAGTTTCGATGCATCTCGCTGAGATAGGGGATATTTTGCTATCCTATCATCTGGTAGCTGGTAATTATATTCCTCGATATGGATTTCGGGTATCATTCTGAGAATGTAAATTTTCTGTTACAATTTAATTTTTGACAAAAATATACAATTCCTGGCGTTTCTGAAATACCTGCAATGTTGTAACGCCGTTCACATATGTTGTTTACATTTTTAAATAACTTTTGTAATTATTTTTGTTAACATTGTTAACTTATGGATTTATTTCACTCCTGTATCATGGTATTTTTGTAATCTATATAATTGTGATATAATTTTTTCTTATGTGTTATTTTATCATCACATAAGTCATTGAAAATCATTGCATTTATATAAATTAATCTAAAGTTACTTAATATATAACTAAAGTAACTGTCATCAAATAGAGGGATATTTACTCAAATCTATCAGATATTCGCATTTTTACGAAACATAACACTCTAATAATCTGCAATTTAATTTATAATATCTAAAGCAAATTATAATATATATACTCCCATATTCTCGCCTACCTGTTACAAGTTTTAACAGAGATAATGTTTGGTAGTTTAAATTTTTCTAATTACTTTTGTAACATCAAACATCACAAATATGAACACTAGATTAAAGCAGTTCCTTGCAGCTGAAAACATCTCACAATCACAGTTTGCTGACACGATCAGGGTCGTGCGTGCAAGTGTATCTCATGTGCTGTCAGGAAGGAATAATCCGAGCTATGAGTTTATACGTGCAATCATGCTCTCCTACCCTCATCTAAACATGGAGTGGTTATTAGTAGGCAAGGGAAAGATGTATAAGGACATGGCACCGACACTCCCCGTTTCTGAGCCGACGCCGACTTTGTCGGATCTTCTGTTCGGAGATGAGGATGCAGCCGTTCCATCTGACGAAGTAAGTGTTCCAGAATCTCAGAATTACATGCCAATCCCCGACTTTGAGGTCAACACACAAACCTCGAGTGACATGAACACTTCAAAAGAACAAACGCAAGTATCTGTAAAACAACGCAAAGTATCTAAGATTATCGTTATGTATGATGATGGTACATTCCAGGAAATGTAATTATTTACTCATATTTTTATAGCCACGCCATAGTGAGAACCTCATATGGCGTGGCTTTCTTATTATTTATTTATTATATTTGTAGGCTCAAGAAATATAAGTTATGTATAAGCATTTTCTCAAACCAATTCTTTTCTGCTTCAATCCGGAAACGGCGCACAATATGATTCTCTCAACCCTTTCATTCATGCGCCATGTACCTTTTGCAAGATCACTTATGCGTGCTATCTATAAGCACAAGGCTCCGAAGCTTGAAAAAGAGGTTTTCGGTATAAAATTCCCTAACCCAGTGGGTCTGGCCGGCGGTTTGGACAAAAATGGAGAGCATTATAACGATATGGCGAATTTCGGATTCGGATTTGTCGAAATAGGATCTCTTACTCCCAAGCCTCAGGATGGAAATCCAAAGCCAAGATGCTTCAGAGTGCCTGCAGACAGGGCGATCATCAACAGATTCGGTATCAATAATAAAGGCGTAGCCAACGCTGTTGAACACCTGAAAAAGGAACGTCCTGAGGTAATCGTAGCAGCGAATATCTCTAAGAATACAAGCAGTATCAACGAGGATGCAGCCAAGGATTATGAGAAGGCATTTGGTCTTCTGTATGACTTTGTGGATATGTTCGTTGTTAATGTATCATGTCCTAACGTAGTGGGACTCACATCGTTACAGGATATTTCATTCCTGTCTGACATTGTAGACAGGATTCTGGATCTGAGAATGTATTTCGATACATATCGCCCGATTCTTCTTAAAGTGTCACCTGATCTTGCTAAAGAGCAGCTGGATGATATTATTGACTACTGCCTGAGATCCGGTATTGATGGTATAGTGGCCGGCAATACAACCAGAAGCAGAGATGGTCTTTCTATTTCACAGGCTAAGATTGATCAGATCGGCAATGGAGGCCTCTCAGGTGCCCCATTACACAAGAAAAACGTAGAGCTTGTACGCTATGTACACCAGAAATCTGAAGGAAAACTTCCTATTATCGGCGTGGGAGGCATCATGTCAGGTGAAGATGCCAAGGAAATGCTTGATGCCGGTGCATCTCTAGTTGAAATCTACAGCGGTTTCATATATGAAGGACCTGGCCTGGTAAAGAAGATCATCAAGCATTTGGAGAAGGAGCAATTGGCGAATGAAACAGTATAAGATGACCACAGCATCGATATGCACAATCGGAGATGAAATCCTGATAGGACAGATCGTAGATACAAATTCCTCACACATATCACAAGCCCTTAACTCATTGGGTATCAAGGTCACACGCATGTTATCAATTGGTGATGACCATGATGCGGTTGTGAGCAGTCTTGAAAACGAACTTCGTAATAACAACATTGTCATAGTGACAGGCGGCCTTGGTCCGACCAAGGATGACATCACAAAAAAAGCCCTTGCCGATCTATCTTGTTCAACCTGTTATAAAACAGACGAAGTACAGCTTGAAATCATACATGACATCCTTAGATCACGAGGACTGGATATTCTTGATATAAACATTGCACAAGCCTCAGTACCAGATACTTGTGAGGTTATCCCAAATAAACTTGGCACAGCTCCTATTATGGCGTTCCACTTCCCCGTCGAACGTTTTGGACACTCAGCCTCATTGTATTCCTTGCCAGGAGTTCCATTTGAAGCTATCGGAGCATTGGAAGACGTGCTTGCCAACATAAAGGCAAATCACTCTGTATCAGACATTTACCACAAGACTTTCATGACTTTCGGCATCGCGGAATCCGCACTTTCAAAGCTTATTGAAGAATGGGAGGATAGTCTGCCTGACGACATGCATCTTGCATATCTTCCAAATCCGCTCACAGGCGTCCGTTTAAGGCTTTCGATATACGGATGCATACGCAAACAGGGAGAAGCCCGAATTGAGGCCGAAATGGCCCGTTTAAGGCCTATTTTAGGGGAGTATCTATATTCCGAGACAGATGACACACTTCAGGAATGCATCGGACGCATGCTGTCTAAGACAGGAAAAACTCTCAGCACAGCAGAATCATGCACAGGAGGTTCGATTTCAGCACTCATAACTTCCGTTCCAGGCTCCTCAGAGTATTTTCTTGGCTCAGTAACGTCATATGCAAACAGTGTAAAGTCCCGAGTGCTCGGCGTACCCGAGGAAATTATTGAAAAATACGGAGCCGTCAGCAGCGAATGTGTAACTGCAATGGCAGAAGGTGTGCGAAATATTACCGGAAGTGACTACTCTGTAGCAACATCAGGTATAGCAGGTCCTGGTGGAGGCAGCGAAGACAAACCGGTCGGAACAGTATGGATCGGAGTGAGTTCACCTAAGGAAACCAAGACATATAAAATGGTCTTCAAAGGAGACAGAAAACGCAATATTGAGCGTTTTTCCGCCTATGCACTCAATTTTCTGAGAATAACTATTGTAAACGATTTATGTACTTAATATTCAATCAGTAAAACATTTTTGTTTATGGTTGAAACATTTTTGTTACATAAAACTTGTAAACAATAAGAAAGATTTATACAGAACTCATATTATTGAATATCAACGAATTAGTAAAACACAAGCGATATGATTCCACATCAGCTAAATTACGAGAAAAAGAAGAAACGAATCAGGTTAAATGGTATATTCTATGCCGTTTTATCATCGGCTTCTTTTGGCTTTTCTCCCCTGTTCAGCCTCGGACTCATAACCGCCGGACTTACTAATTCTGACATTCTTTCTTACCGTTGGGGCATTGCAGCAATCGTACTGATGATATATGCATTCTGCAAGAAAAAGACACTGCTTCCCAACTCATTTGAAGAAGCCTGGAAGATAATTCTGCTAAGTGCTCTTCGCGCAATCACCTCAGTAACCCTTCTTATCGGATATGCAAATATCTCCAGCGGTATCGCTTCGACTATAAACTTCATGTATCCTGTAATCGTTGCACTTTGCATGATGTTTATCTTTGGAGAGCACAAATCCCTTATAGATATAGGAGCAATCGCAGTCTCCATCTTCGGAGTATATCTGTTGGCGTCTGGTGACAGTCTGATCGTACCCAATGGAAATACTCAGCTTGGCCTCACCTGCTCAATCGTCTCTGCATTCAGTTTTGCTGCCTATTATATACTTATGAAACGTCTGAGAGCGGACAAGATTGAAGTTGTAAAGTTCACTACGTGGGTAATGATACTCAGTGCATTATACTTCCTTGTATGGGCAGTCGGCTTTGAGGGAGGCCTGACAATGATACCGGACGGAAAGAACTGGCTCCTGGTACTGGGACTTGCCCTTTGGTCAACTATGGTATCCAACTTCACTGGAGTCAAGGCCGTACGACGCATAGGGCCGACTTTGACTTCTATTCTAGGTGCGTTACAGCCGGTTACCGCTGTAGTACTCGGTGTATTCTTCCTGGAAGAGCACCTGTATACAAGATCATTGATTGGTATACTCCTTATTCTGGTGGCTGTAACGATCGTTGTAATGCACCAGAACAAGCGCAAACACTAATTATTCACCAGGATACCCCTGATAGCTAACATAAGATTCTGAAAAAGTTATCTGAAGCGATCTTTTCAAGATCTGCCTGTGTATATCCTCTGCTGCGAAGTTCGTCAAAAAGCGCCGGCATATGGGATATATCCTCCATCCCGTCAGGTGTAACCTCGATGCCGTCAAAGTCAGAACCGATACCGACATGATCGATTCCAACAAGATCTACAATATGATCGATATGATCTGCAATCAATTTGAATGAGGGGCGTTTCAGAGACATCAATTCGTCCTGAACTTTATTCCAGGCTGATCGTTTTTGCTCGTTACCAGGATCTGCAATGAATTCACTCTCAATCTGTTCGCCGTATTCCATGATGCCAGATTGTTCCAACTCAGCCTTGAAGGAATCATCAAGGAACAATGGATAAAAATTGACTTGTATGACTCCATCAGCCTCTGCCAGATGTCTGATCATATCGTCAGTCATATTGCGAGGATGACTGCAAAGAGCCCTGCAGCATGAGTGGGTAGCAACAACAGGTCTGTCAGAAGTCTCCAGCACATCATAGAAAGATGCATCCGATATATGTGATACATCCACAAGCATGCGCATACGGTTCATTGTCCTGACAACATCTTTCCCAAACGGACTCAGTCCATTCCATCCGTTGCCTTCTGCACACGAGTCACATATCTGATTATTCTTTGAATGACAAAGAGTTATATATCGGATACCAGCTTCATAAAACTCTTCGATGCGCTCCAATGACCCACCAAGAGCCTGACCATTTTCCAGTCCGAGGAATACAGAGAACAGCCCGTCTGCCTTATTGGCATAAGCCTCAGCGCGCGTTGTGGCCATTTTTGCCTTCCCATAATGAAGATTCAGCACATTCCTGACGCCATCCAAAAGCTTATAAGCATATATATAAGAATCTGCCTCATTCAAGGATGCAGGAGTGTAAAGCGCAAAAAAAGCGCCGTCGACTCCCCCTCTGCAAAGCTTAGGGAAATCGACGTGCGAATATTTGTTATCCACCGCAAGATCTCTCAGACGGAGGATATGTGAAGGTGTATCACAATGAGAATCAAGAAGAAACATTACTTTCTCTTTGGATCGTCAGCCTTGATGAGTGTCGAATTTATGATTCTGTCAACCTCAATCAAAGGAGTACGTCTGAATGTAAGCATTGCACCGCTAGTAAGGTGTACCTTGACCTTCTCTGTTACATTGATATGACATTTTGACGAGCCAGTCTGAGTTACCTGTCCATCAGTTGCCTCCAACAGTTCTGCATCTGTTCTGGAGTATCCTTCAGCATTCACTATCAGCATTGAAGCTGTACCTGATACATGCGACTCAGCACCTGAAACAGCATCGATCTCGATTGTACCAACTGCAGCTCTCATATTCACTACAGATGAACTCTGCAAATCCAATGAAGCATTTCCCCCATTCTGAGAAAGCGATACCTTTGCAGAATTCAGGGTTGTAAGATACAGCTTGTTTTCAACATTCATATCAGCACATACCTCAGCACTCTTGGAAACATTCATGTCAGCAGTAAGGCATGACACCCTCAATTGCTGAATCTTTACATTGTCAGAAGCAGTCAGCGTAAAATTATCTGACTTCAGCTCTTCGCACTGGGATACAAGAACTTTATCAGTGAATATCAACGACTTGATTTCAGGCATATAAACAGTTGCTTCAAGAACTGGTTGAGCAGCACCTTTCTGCTTCAGTTCCTTTTTAAGTTCTTTTGTATATCCTTTTTCGTCAAGAATCAGGTATAGGATACCATTCTTCTCATACGCCTGGACATGAGCTGCAATCCTCTCATCAACATTGACACGTACGTAGAACCTGTCAGATTTTGCCAACTTGACAATAAAGTTATCCTGAACCTTTACTGTCGAAAACCACTGAAATTCCTTTTCAATTACTTTCTGAGGCTGAGCAGATGCCACAAATCCTAAAAGCAGGCAGGAAATAATGAACACGATAGACTTTTTCATATCTTAACAATTTAGATTTTACTTATTTAAACGCTGTCGTACAGCCTCATACATAAGGACTGCGGACGCAACCGATACATTAAGGGATGTGATTTCGCCAGACATTGGAATTGCAGCCTTGTCGTCTGCAAGATCAAGCATGGCCTGAGAGATTCCCTTACCCTCTGACCCCATTATGATGGCGCATGGACCGGTCATATCCACATCATAGATCAGATTATCTGTCTTCTCAGTAGCTGCAATGAGTCTGAATCCGCTCTGCTGGAGATAATAAGCTGCGACACGAAGGTTTGACACCTTGCATGTATCCATCCTCATAAGAGCCCCCGCAGAAGCCTTGACGGCATCACCATTGATTGCCGCACCACCTTTCGCCGGAACAATAATTCCATGGCCTCCGGCACATTCCAGACTACGGGCTATCGCTCCAAGGTTGCGCACATCACTCACACCATCAAGAATCACAAGAAGTGGATTCTCGCTTCGGCCAAGGGCATTATTCACAAGCTGCTCAATATCAACATAATCAATCTGTGAGATATATGCCAACACGCCCTGATGAGAGCCGCGCACAGCTCTGTTGAGCCTTTCACCCGGTACAAACTGGAACGGGATTTCATTCTCCTTGAGAAGCTCCATAAGCTCTCTGAACTGAGGCCCCTCAAGTCCCTGCTTCAGAAGCACTTTATCGAACTTCTTTCCTGCCTTGACAGCCTCCAGCACCGGATGCATCCCGAACAGATATTGCATTTTATTTTCTTCCATTGCGTTTTCTATTATGGTCAATGTAAAATTCGTGTATTTGTTTAGATTTTGTGACATTATATGGAAGTGACATGCCACCCACGGCTAGGGGGTGCCTGCTGAAAGCAGGCGGGGGTCACTGGAATATAATGTTACAAAATCAGAAATTCTCAAGTTTTTCATTGAGCTCCGACCATTCTTCCATCTTGTAGTCCAACTCTCGTTTATTCTCCAAATATGCACGGGTCAAGTCCATCACATCATCCTCAGGACTCGGATTCATCAACTTGGCCTCAATCTCTGCCATCTTAGTCTCGTACTCCTCTATCTTCTTCTCTAAGAATGAGATACGATTCTTTATCTTCTTTTCTTCTTTAGATACAAATTTCTTTGCCTCGTACTCCTGCTTAGCCTCTTCCTTCTTCTGCACCACCTCAGCAGGCTTTTCCTCCGCAGCAGGTTTATAATGTCTCTCGAGCTCTGAAAGTGTCTCCAGTTTTCTGCGCTCCAGGAACTCCTGAACTCCACCAAGATGTTCCTTCACCTTGCCGTCACGGAACTCATAGAGCTTATCCACAAGACCATCAAGGAAATCTCGGTCATGCGACACGATGATCAAAGTTCCATCATATGCCTTAAGTGCCTGTTTCAGAATATCTTTAGAGCGGATATCCATATGATTGGTAGGTTCATCAAGTGCCAAAAGGTTATATGGCTTGAGCATCAGCTTTGCCATCGCAAGTCTGGCCCTCTCTCCTCCACTGAGAACACCAACCTTCTTGTCTATATCCTCACCTTTAAACAGGAATGCTCCAAGGATATCACGAAGTTTCAAACGGATATCTCCTACAGCGATTCTATCAAGAGTACCAAACACAGTATCGTTCTTATCAAGGATATCTTCCTGATTCTGAGCATAATATCCGATATTGACATTATGACCAACCTTGGATTCTCCTGCCATCGGATCCAACTCTCTCATAATCACCCTCATAAGAGTAGTCTTTCCCTCACCGTTACGACCGACCAATGCGACCTTTTCTCCCCTTCTGACCTCTATCTGAGCATCGTCAAAGACCACCTTCGGACCATAACCTACACGCATATCCACACCCTTATAGGCTATATCACCTGAGCGAGGAGCAGGAGGAAACTTCACACTCAACGTCGAACGATCCTCGATATCCACTTCTATTCTTTCCAGTTTCTCAAGCTGCTTTACTCGAGACTGTACCTGGTTGGACTTCGTCGGCTTATATCTGAACTTCTCAATAAACTCCTCAGTCTTTTCAATCATTCTCTGCTGGTTCTCATATGCAGCCTGCTGCTGTGCAAGACGTTCACGTCGTAGCTCCAAATACTTGCTATACGGCACTTTATAGTCATGAATTCGCCCTACCATGATCTCCACAGTGCGGTTTGTCACATTATCAAGGAACTTCCTATCATGGGAAATCAGCACCAGAGAACCTCTATAATCCTTCAAATATCCCTCCAGCCACTCGATGGACTCAATATCAAGGTGGTTGGTAGGCTCGTCAAGAAGCAACACGTCAGGTTTTGAAAGAAGAATCTTTGCAAGTTCAATTCGCATGTTCCAACCTTGGCTGAAAGTCTCAGTTGGCCTGTCCAGCTCCTCATACTTGAATCCGAGACCTATCAGTGTGCGTTCTGCAAGCACTCTCGGATTGTCTGAACGAGTGTATGACAAGCGGTCGTTAACCTCGTTCATCCTAACTATAAGATCATGATATTCAGCCGATTCGTAGTCTTCACGAGTTGACAGTTCAACCGTAATCTTCTCAAGTTCATCCTCTAAAGCGAACATATCTGCAAAGGCAGTCATAGCTTCATCAATGACACTGCGTCCGCGATGATGTTCCATAATCTGAGGCAGATATCCTATCTTCACTCCTCCAGGCACGGCCACCTTTCCACTTGTAGGACTCTGCAGTCCGCATATGAGCTTAAGAATGGTAGACTTTCCTGCACCATTCTTTCCGACAAGGCCGATCTTGTCACTCTCGCTGATATGGAAATTAATCTCATTCAGCAAGGTAAAGCCGCCATATGCAACTGTCAGATTATTAATAGATATCATAAAACTCTTATTTTCAATTTATTCTGCTGTTTCCGACTTACATATGAATACACTGAATTCATATAGCAGATACAGCGGTAAAGCTACTACTGCAAGCGAGAAAGGATCCCCGGAAGGGGTTATTATCGCCGCAAGTATCACTATTGCACATATCGCATACCTGCGATATGTTCTCATTGTCTCCTTCCTGAGAATCCCGATTGTCGACAGCAACGCAACAATTGTCGGGAACTCGAACACGATGCCGAACGTCAGCACCATGGAAGTCAACAACGAAATGTATGAAGATAAAGAAATCTGGTTTGGCACTGAACTGCTTACCTGATAATCTGCAAAGAAATTAAGCATCAGCGGAAAAATCAGCATGTAGGCCACAATTACGCCCGCATAAAACAGTCCTGAAGCAAACAGGAATGCATTCCCTACCTTTTTTTTCTCATTTTCATACAGTGCCGGAGCTATGAATTTCCACACCTGATATATGATGTATGGAAATGTCACGACTACAGCGCAAATAAGTGCCATCTTCATATGGATCATGAACTGGGCTGTCACCTCAATATTTACCAACGACAATGAGAAATCTGTCCCTAACCATCTGTATAGGAAAAAATCCCCCTTGGATGGAGCAAGAATAAGGTCATCAAACAGAAAATCCTTGAAAGCAAAGATTCCGACTGCTGCGACAAGAAGTACGACAGCAATACGGAAAAGGATTGCTCTGAGGGCATCCAGATGATCCCAAAATGTCATTTCACCAGAATCAGACACCGCTTATTGTTTAATTTTCAGACTCAAGGTCCTTCTTTACCTCTTTAACCTCGTCTTCAACACCTTTCATTCCTTCCTTGAAGCTCTTCACACCTTTTCCCAATCCCTTCATAAGCTCAGGAATCTTTTTACCTCCAAAAAGCAAAAGTACTACGAGAGCGATGATCACCCACTCCCACATTCCGATTACAAGTGGCAATAAAGTTAATGTAGTCATATCATCAATTATTAATATGTTCAGTAAATATCTGCAACAGCATCTCAGGGCAACGGACAGGACGTCTTGTATGAGCATCAATAAATCCCATTGTTACGGATCCTTCACTCAAAAGCTGATCATGCTGGTTGTAAATCTCGGTATTGACTGTCAGTCTTGCTTTTGGCATTTCGTTTATAAATGTCACAATTCTGAGAGTGTCACCAAGTTTCGCAGGAGTCTTATATCTGCAGTCTACAGCAGTGATAGGCATCATGATTCCAGCCTCTTCAATCTTGTGCATAGGCAGACCCACCTCGTTGAGCATAGCCATTCTTCCGCACTCAAAATATCTGATGTAATTTGAGTGGTGGACTATGC
>JAEIGA010013311.1_pt1 | contig 12518 bp, 13 predicted proteins | sample 9270691 | NCBI WGS metagenome assembly JAEIGA01 (sample SAMN17057246, study PRJNA624740) | gut metagenome | biome: biome; isolation source: fecal sample | host: Bos grunniens | place: China: Xizang | collected 2019
CAGATAGCGAGTTTCACCGTGTGCAGATGCTTCAGGCTCCGCGCATCCAGCCCGGCTACATGCAGCGCGATGAGTTCTATAAGCAATATTTCGATACGCACTCGTCCGTTTACCGGGCGTTCCACAGCATAGTGGGCTATGGTACGCCGCGCGAGATGAGTACGCCTGCAGCCTGGCAATGTGGCAGCCCTGCCAAGGGTGGGGTGGCCAGTGCGCGTGGGCTTGCCCTGTTCTACCAGGCCCTCATGAGCGACTTTATTCCCGCCGAGGTACGCGAGTGGCTATCTACCCCGCAATGCAGCGGCTGGGATCATACTCTGCAGCAGGAAACCTCCTTCACCTGCGGGGCAATGTGCGAGCCTGCACATCTTTTTCCGGGGGGCGGTTTCGGCCATGCCGGGGCAGGCGGCAGCCATGCTTTCTGTTCACCCTCCACCGGAATCTCCTTTGCCTATGTGATGAACCGCATGGAGCTGGGGAACCTTCCTGGTGCCCGTGTGGAGCGCATGCTGGATATTCTTGCAGCTGTGACCTGTTGAAAATTACAGGCCGGTATTCGCTTGTTCAGAAATGTTAGTTCCTTAGTTGTTCAGAGGTTCGTAGATAGCATCTGCCAGCCAGCCGATGGGGGTGGCCAGCATGGAGAGGGGAATATCCACCAATTCGGCACACCAGCTGAGGGGCTGCAGGCAGCGGTTGTACCAGGTGCGCCGCGGGGGAATGCGATGAATACCAAGTTTCCAGAGCTGGGGCGTTCCGCGGAGTTTCTTCCCGGTATCACCCCCGGCCATTCTTGAAATGTCCAGCTTCTCGTTCACCTGGCTGTCGTAGATGAGTGCTGTTCCGCTCAGATCGTAGCGGTCAGCCGGGATGAGTTCAACGTTTTCCAGACCTGGGGGCGGAGGAAAGAATATGTCACTCTTTCTGGTGCGAAGAAGTATGCGGAGCTGCTTCATCGTGAGCTCAGCGTAGTAATGTTCTGTGGGGTATTCCCAGGGTTCTGCTTTATCCCGGCAGTATAATAAGGTATTCAGCGTTTTCCGCTCCCCTTGTTGGTAGCGCCAGGTGGGTGTGCTATGTTTGAACACGGAATAGCGGGCCGGTATGAAGGCTACGGGGATTTCTATGATGAAGCGATCGCCTTTCTTCCAGAGTCGCGTGGGCGCTTCCTTGAGTCTGTCTCCTTGCTCCTGCTTTTCATAGCGGAGGGTGGGCTTCATCTGCCCGGGTTCAGCCAGGGCTCCGCCCAGGTCGATGATGGTGTATCGCTGTGTGTGTATGGCGATGCATGATTCCAGCGCCAGGGTGAGCAGGTAGATTCCGGTACAGAATGCCGCCTTCAGCATTTTACGGGACCATGGAGACATAAGGATGAACTCTGATTCTGCCTGTTATACACATTACCTGGCATTCAGGTAGTTGACAATGCCGTGTCCAATCGCTTCTGCATAGCGGATGGCATTCTCTTTCTTGCCCAGGAATCTGGCGTGTTCGGGATTGGAGAGGAAGGAGGCCTCTGTGATGATGGCTGGCACGTAGGAATCGTTGCAGGCGTTCAGCCAGTCACCGCCGCCCTTGCGCCCATCGTTGCGGAGGATGACTCCGCAGATGACTCCGTGATTGGGCATGCCCCCCTTGTCATAAATGGTGTCGGTGATGACCTGGGCCACGGAAAGAGCAAGCTCTCCCCCCGCTTTGTTGCAGTAAATGGCCCCCTTGTTGTAAACCTTCCACCGGGCCGTCATGCTGTTGTGGTGCAGGTAGACGACCGCAGCAGGCTTCTGGTCGAGTGCATAGTTGGTGCTCAGCATACCCACGGCCATGCGGTGCGGATGCTGGCGGTTGCGGTAAATGGCATTGGGCTCAGGGGTGTTGACATGGTGTACCCCCTCGCGGATGGCAATGGCGGCAAGGTCCTTATCGGTGGGCAGGGAACCACGGCAGCAGAGGCGGCATTGGTAGCCGGCCTGCTCGATGATGCGGGCCGTGTATCCGGCGTAGCGGTACCAGAATTCACACTCCTCGATTTTTCCGTAGCGGTTATCGGGTGTGCGGGCACCCTGGCCGCCGCGCACGGGGTGATAATAGTGCCCGATATCAAGCACAACGATGCGGGAATCTCGCACCTGTGCCTGCATCATCTGTTGCGTACAGCCAGTGATGCAGAAAAGGACGCAGAGCAGAAGAAGGAAGTACTGTCTCATAAACCAAGTTCGGTCTGGCCGCCGGGAAGGGTGGCTCCAAGCTTCTGATAGGCTGCGGGCAGGGCTTCGCGGCCTCGCGGTGTGCGTTTGATGTAGCCCTGCATGATGAGGAAGGGCTCATGCACATCCTCAATGGTGGATTCATCTTCCCCCACGGCCACAGCCAGAGAGGAAAGGCCCACGGGGCCTCCTCCGAACTTGTAAATGATGGTTTCAAGCAGGCGCTTATCCATTTCATCAAGCCCGTCTTCGTCAATGTCAATCATGCCCAGCGCTGCATGGGCTACTTCTGCGGTAATGCGGCCATCTGCCTTCACCTGGGCGTAGTCGCGTACCCAGCGGAGCAGGGCGTTGGCCACGCGGGGGGTGCCGCGGGAACGGCGGGCTATGGCCAGGGCTCCTGCTGGTGCGAGGTCGATATCCAGCAACCCGGCCGAGCGGTGCAGAATCTGGCAGAGTTCCTCTGCCGAGTAGTAATCCAGCCTGTTGACCAGCCCGAAACGGGAACGGAGCGGGCCGGTGAGCATGCCGGCACGGGTGGTGGCACCTACCAGGGTGAATTTGGGCAGGTTGAGCTGGATAGAACGGGCATTCGGTCCCTGGTCGATGATGATATCGAGACGAAAATCCTCCATGGCGGGGTAGAGGTATTCCTCGATAGCCGGGTGCAGTCGGTGGATTTCATCAATGAAGAGCACATCGCCCTTTTCCACATTGGTGAGAATACCGGCAAGGTCTCCCGCTTTTTCAATCTGCGGACCACTGGTGGTGTGAAGCTTGCGGCCGACGGCTCCGGCAATGATGTTGGCGAGGGTGGTTTTGCCCAGACCTGGAGGGCCGCTGAGCAGAACGTGGTCAAGCACATCGCCGCGCATGCGGGCTGCTTCCACCATGAGCATGAGGCGTTCCTTCACTTTTTCCTGACCGCAGAATTCGCTGAAGGCCGGTGGACGCAGCGAAAGGTCATAGCTGGTCACGGGGGTGTCTGCCATGCGGGTGTAGAGGGAATCAGCCATTGCTCTGCCACTCTACCACATTTGCTGCGGCGGGTCAAGAAAGGCAACCCGGTGCAGTCATTTTTTCTTGATGGCAGAGGTGATATGTTATAAAGTGTATGCTGAACTTATGCCTGCTGTACTGGCCATATTCGGATTCTGCATCTGCAGCTTCACTTCTGCCTGCATGGGGCGGGTGCAGCGGGCGCTAGTGCTTTATCTGGTGGCACTGCTGCTGGGCTTGCCCGTTGTGGTTGGCTGCGCTGTGGCCGGCTGGCAGGTGTATGGCTGGTCTGGTGGTGTGTACATGGGTGGCGGTGCTATGCTGGTGGTTGTTTTTCTTCGTGGCTTCTGTGTGTTCTGGATACGCATGTGCCGCCGGTTGCATATCTGGATTCACCGCAAGCGCTGATGAAGAAACCCCGGTCGCCATGAGCAACCGGGGTTCTTTGAGGGGGGCTATGACCGGCCATTACCGGGCTTTCCGGGAACGGCGGGTGCGTACACCTGCAGCCAGTACATCAAACATGCCCAGCGTGCCATTCCAGTCGATGCAGGCATCGGTGATGCTCACACCATACTTCATGTCCGGGGTGCATTTCTGGTTGCCGGAATATATGTTGCTTTCAATCATGACAGCGCCGATGTGATCGCCGCCGGCGGCAATCTGTTCTGCCACACTGGCCGCCACAGCAGGCTGCTGCTTCCAGTCCTTGTGGCTGTTGCCGTGGGAGCAGTCAATCATGATGCGGTTGGAAATGCCTGCTTTCTGCTGGGTCTGCCAGGCGTTTGCCACATGTTCTGCGCTGTAATTCGGGCCTTCGGTCGAGCCGCGCAGAATGAGGTGGCAGCCTTCATTTCCCTTGGTTGAAACAATGGCAGAGACACCCTGCTTGGTAACAGAAAGGAAGCAGTGTGGATGTTCGGCGGAGACAATGGCATCCACCGCAATCTGCACGCAGCCTGTGGTGCCGTTCTTGAAGCCGATGGGCATGGAAAGACCACTTGCCAGTTCACGATGAACCTGGCTTTCCGTGGTGCGGGCACCTATGGCACCCCAGACGATGAGGTCGCTGATATACTGCGGGGTAATCACATCAAGGAACTCTGTAGCGGCAGGAATCCCCATTTCAGAAAGTCTTACCAGAAGTCCACGGGCCATACGCAGGCCGCTGTTGATGTTGTATGTTTCATCCATGAACGGGTCATTGATGAGCCCTTTCCAACCTACTGTGGTGCGGGGTTTCTCAAAGTAAACGCGCATGATGAGCAGTAAGTCCTTCTCATACTTCTTTGCAGCCTCTGCCAGTAGTCCGGCGTATTCAATGGCTGCCTTGGTGTCGTGAATGGAACAGGGCCCCACGATGACAGCCAGGCGGTCATCCTCTCCAGTAAGGATGCGCTGAAAGGCATGGCGGGTTTCAAATACCATACGGGTGGCTTCCGGAGATGCCGGAAAATCCTCCATGAGAATGGCAGGCGATATCAGCGGGCGGATGCCCGTGAGACGAACGTCGTCTGTGATGTATTGGTTCATTAATTACTTCTGGTTCTTCCAGGAATATACGTTGTCTTCCAAGGCTTCTTCCATGAGCTCGGCAGCGGCAGCAGCTGCTTCTGCAGCGGCCTTCTTTTCCTTCTTGCTCATCTTTTTGCCTTTCTTGCTCTTGCTCTTCGGAGCTGCCGTTTCGGTTACGGCTACACCTTCACCATCGGGGCCAGTGCCGTATACGAGGCAGTTCTTGCCGCGGTAGCGGCGGGAGGTGAAGGGATCAATGGCACCTTCATCCTCTTCGCAGAGAATGATGTGGAAAGGCTTGCCCCAGGCATCGTAGAAATGCACATCGCCCATGCTGTCCACAAAGAGACCATCGCTGGGCTGTTCCTGCTCGTCGGCCTTCAGGTAGATAGAGCGGGTGGAGTTCAGGCGGCGCTCTACATCCTCACCCTCGCGGTTGGTGAGAATCTTGATCATGTCGGCATCTTGCCCGGAGGTGGTGGTCAGATACATCTGATCATTGTCATCCGGGGTTGCCATTTCCGTATTGTAGGGGAACATGCCATTGTTATCCTGCTTGAAGTTCTCTACAGCAGCCACGATGTCTGTGCAGCTTTTCTTGGCAGCTGTACGGGCAGCATTGGTCTGGATGCTCATGTAGGTAGGATAGGCAATGCTGGACAGAGTGGCCAGAATGGCAATGACGATAATCAGCTCAATAAGGGTAAAGCCCTTGGAGAGACGGGGAGAAAGCGAGATTTTCATACGAGCATCATACTAGCATATACCCCGTGAGGGCGCAAGCAGAAAAGGCGTATTCCGGGGGTGGAGCAGCTTATTTTCTGCTCCGGCGCAATAGCCCGTACCGCGGGGAGAACAGATAAGCCAGAAGGAACAGCGTACCCAGTACGACAATGATGGTGGCCCCCAGATGCCAGCCGAGGGGGTAGGAAAGGAAAAAGGCCGTCATAGCCCCCAGACCACCGATGAGGCCGCCGCCCCAGAAAAGCCATTCTGCACGGTCGGTGAGTAGGTACATGGTAGCGGCAGGCGCTACCAGAAGCCCCAGCGTCAGAAAAGCCCCTACCGCCTGGAGGGATGATACCAGCACCAGAATAATAAGAGTGAAGATTCCGTAGTTGAGCGCGCGCGCCGGAATGCCCATGGCGGCCGCGGCCCGTGAATCAAACAGAGTGATAATCAATGGCCTGTGCAGGATGGTGATGCAGAGGACGGCAATGGAGCCGATCATGTAGGAAATCCACAAATCGGCATTGCCCATGCTCATGATGTTGCCGAAAAGCCAGTCATCCACCTTCTGCTGCAGACCGAGTCTTATCAGGATAATGTAGCCCAGCGCAAAGGCTGTGGTATGCAGCACAGAGAGTGCGGTGTCATGGTCCATCCGTGAGGTGCGTGAAACAAAGAGCGAGCCCAGCCCGACCATGAGACCAGCCATGATGGCACCTATGAGAATGCTCAGCTGGAATAAGCCGAATAACAGAATTGCCAGGGCGATGCCGGGCAGCAGGGCGCAGGATAGGGTTCCTATCTGCAGTGAGGAACGGCGCAGTACAACCAGGGCGCTTACAAAGCCGTTGGAGAAACCAATGACACCACAGGCCCAGAGACTGCGCTGCGCCAGCGGTTCATTCAGGAATTGCAGGAATTCATTCATGGGCGGCTGAAAGCTTTGTTGAGATTATCCGGGGTTATCACTTCTGCCGTTGCGCCTGCGGCAATCAGCCTGCGGCGCAGCAGAACCATCTGGTCAAAAATCTGCGGCGCCGTGGTTAAATCATGGTGAGAGGCTATGACAAGGCGGCCTTCTGACGCAAGGGTGCGGAGGATTTCTGCAAGAGCTTCGCTGCCGGGTACGTCCAGACCGGTGAAAGGTTCATCCAGCAGCAGGATGTGGGCTTCCTGTGCCAGCGCACGTGCCAGGAAGCATCGCTGCTGCTGGCCTCCACTCAATCTGCTTATCTGGCGTTGCTGCAAATCCTGCAGGTTCATGGAGCAGATGGCTTTGTCCACAATCTCTCTGTCGTGTCTGCTCATGGGGCGCCAGGTGCCGACAGCCGGGTAGCGGCCCATTTCTACGAGCTGTTTCACGGTTATGGGGAATTGCCAGTCTACTTCATTGCGCTGGGGCAGGTAGGCAATTTCATGCCGCTGCTGGTGCAGGGGCGCTCCATTCCAGAGTATTTCGCCGCTCCAGGGAGAAATCAAGCCTGCCAGGATATTCAGGAGAGTTGATTTTCCTGCGCCGTTCGGGCCGGTAAGAGCAAGTGTGTTTCCGCAGGATGCCTGCAGGCTGATGTCTTCCAGTACGGGAGCGGAACCATATCCGACCGTCACTCCGTTCAGAATAAGATGGTGATGCTTATGGTGATGATGTCCGCCGCCCCAGCAGATGTGATCCTGTTGATTGCTTACCATGTGAATGAGAACAAGCTGTGGAGCTGCTGAGTGCCCTGGTTTTTCCACTGGGTTTCCTGGCGGACCTCATAACCATCCGGTTCCAGCATGAGGGTGACTGCCTGGGGGGCTGTGTTTTCCCATCGGGCATCCAGTTCTATTTCAATCCTGCCATTCAGTGGAAGGTTCAGCTCAAAATCCTGGTCAGCGGCTGCGGTATCCATATCCTCCCATTCGCCGCCTGGCTGGCGCAATTTCACCGCCACGGGCTGCCCGGTGAATCGCAGGGTGGCGTAAACGATTTTCTGTTCCGCCTCATTTGTATCAGAGGAGACATGGACTGGTGCTTCTGCTGACCGGGTGAGTATGGGCAGGGGAAGCCCTACCAGCAGAATGCCTGCGAGCGTGAGCAGTACTTTGAGGCGGGGTGACATGGAGGCTGACCCGATTCTAGGGCCTTGGACAATGATTGTCAATGTTGCTTCGAGTCATTCTCCTGCGCTGTTGCCTGTCCGAGCCCCTCTGCAATGTTGCGGATGTTGAAGCGGAACAGGTCTGTGTAGGCGGGAGCTGCCGGGTATATGCCATCCAGCGCGAGAGGGCGGATTTTTGCACCAATCTGGGAGGCTATGGTTTCCAGAACTTTGGGAGATTCATTGACCCCATAGAACAGGCAGGGAATGGTATACTGCCTCAGGTGGGCCAGAATGTGGGCGAGAGAGGCGGGGTCTCCTTCACTTTCATGGGCGATTCCGTGAATGGCCAGGGCCTTGAATCCGAAATCTTTGCAGAAGTGGTTCATGGCAGCGTGAGAGCAGACCAGCACTCTCTTTTCCTGAGGGATTCTGGCAAAGGCAAGTCGGGCTTCCCGTATGAGTTCGTCCATTTGCGCCGCATAGGTCCGTTGTCCGGCGGCAAAGCAGGCTTTACGGCTCGGCGCGATGCTTTCCAGTGCAGCCCGGAGGGTGCGGGAGGCTCTCTTCATGGCTGCCGGGCTGTTCCACCAGTGTGGATCGGCAATATGGCTCCCGGGAAGCAGAACAACCGGTACAGAAGAGCCCAGTTCCACAATCCGGGTATCGGCAGGTAAGGAGTCGCGGAGGTCCTGAAGATAGGGCTCTACACCCAGACCGCAGGCCAGTACCAGTTTTGCTCCGGCCGCTGCAGCGATGTCTGATGCCGTGGGTTCAAAGGCATGCAGTTCTCCATTTTCTGGAAAAAGGTTTACAACCTCTACCTCGCTACCTCCTATCTGGCGGGCCATATCGCTGAGCAGGGGGTGCAGACTGGCTATCCTGGTGGCTGCATGGGAGCCGGTTATGGACAGCAGGGTTATGATGATTCCGAGCAGAAATGTTCTCATGGGGTTATTTTAGAATTATTCTATATGGTTGTCAACCGGGTATTGTGACAACGCAGGTCAGATAAAGAACCGCAGCGGAGTGAATCAGGGGGAGCTTTTCCATTCTCCCTCAATGATGCAACGGGGGCGTTCCATTTCGGTCAGGGCATCGCATTGAAGTTGTCTTTCCTGCAAGGAGGGCCAGGTCTGAGCGTCTGTGGGTTCAAGCGGCAGAATAGCATTGCTCAGAAGCCAGCGGATGTAGTCTTCGTCAGCGCAATGGAGAAAACGGCTGCAATCCATGAGTGTGTCGGTGCTTTGCAACAGACGGCGGGCTTCATCAATGTCCCGTCTTTCGTAAGCGGCATGAACCGCCTGCAACAGGGGTGCAAGAGAATCGCTTTCCATGCAGCTCTGTTGCTGATGGCGAGGAAGGCGTTTAATACCTTTTATCTTGCTGAATTGTAAATGGCAGCTGCTTCCTCAGCAGTAATGGGATGCACACCTGGCAGCGTGGGTATGGCGGCCCCGCCTCCGTATACCTTGCAGGCAGCATGGGCCATGGCTGCGAAGTCTGCCGTATCCGGGATGGTGAGTTCCTGCATGGTCTGGGGCAGCCCCAGTTCCCGATACCAGCTTCTCAGGCGGGCAATGCCTTCATGTACTACCGCTGCTGTATCGCGCTGGGGAGTGACGCCCATGACATTGGTGGCCCATTGGGCGAAGATTCCGGGGTTGTAACTCCACACCGCCTCCATGTAGGCAGGCACGATGACAGCCAGACCAGCACCATGGGGAACATCGTAAACGGCACTCAGTTCATGCTCCAGCGCATGGCATGCCCAGCTTTGTTCGCGTCCCAGCCCCAGAAGGTCGTTGTGTGCGATGGTGCCGCTGAGGGCAAGTTGTCCCCAGGCTTCCACGTTCTGTAAATCATGGTTCAGAATACGGGCCTGGGTGATGATGGTCCGCATGGTGGCTTCTGCCAGGGCATCAGTCAGGGCTGTATGGGTCGTATTGGTGAAGTATCGCTCAAAAATATGGCAGAGCATATCACATGCTCCGTAGGCCATTTGTGCCTGCGGGAGAGAGAGGAAGAGGGTCGGGTCGACAATGCTGAGCACGGGGCGGAGCCCCATGTGTTTGAAGCCGAGCTTGCGTTGTGAATGTTCCTCGCTCAATACAGTATTGGGGCTGTTCTCACTTCCTGCGGCGGGCAGGGTAAGGACGCAGGCTACCGGCAGGGGATGCTTTTCCGGCACAGAGCCCTTGTGGGAATACAATTCCCACACATCACAACTATTGGGAACCCCCACGGCAATGCCTTTTGCAGAATCAATGACGCTGCCTCCTCCTACAGCCAGAATGAGGGAGACCTGTTCCTTGCGGCAGAGGCTGATACCCTCGCGCACCAGAGAAACGGACGGATTGGGCTTGACTCCACCCATTTCCACAAAATCAATTCCTGCATCTGAGAGACTTTTCCTTACCCTGTCCAGCAAACCGGTGCGGACGATGCTGCCGCCGCCGTAATGGAGCAGAATTCTGCCCGGGGCAAAGGCCTTGAGGTGTTTGCCCAGATTCAGGTGCTCTCCCGGGCCGTAGACGTAGCGGGTCTGGTTGTGATAATCGAAGTTCAGCATGCTGTGACTTTAGCATAGCCCGGGAGCTGTGTCGATGCAAAATGACGACAAAAGGGGTTGCCTTTTACGCGCGTAAGCTGTACAATGCCGCCACTTGCCATGCGGATGAACAAAGGACAGTATCTGATATGTGCAGCTGCCGTTTTCGGGATGGTGGCGTGCCAGCAGCAGGAACAGCAGATAGAACAGCCTGTAACGCCTGTGGTGAAGCCCGTCGTTAAACCCCGTCCCCGGGTGCGCCCGGTCAGGAAGCACGAGGCCGCAGAGCCGGTGAAGCAGCCTGTGGTGAGCAAGGCGCAGCAGCCTGCCCGGCTCCGTCCCCTGGGTAAGAAGGTGGCCAGCGTTTCCATGAAGGGCAAATATGTTGCTCTTACCTTCGATGATGGCCCGCATCCTGCTCTTACCCGCAAGGCCGTGGATATTCTGAACCGCCATGGGGCAAAGGGTACTTTCTTCATGCTTGGCGAAAATGTGAAACGCTACCCTTCCATTGTAGCGAGTGTGGCTGCATCCGGACACGAACTGGGTGTTCATACCTGGACGCACATCAAGATGAATGCCGTAACCCGCGCCCGGGTTGATAATGAAATCAACCGCACACAGAACCTTATCGGTCGTATTTCCGGCACTTACCCGCGTGTGATGCGCCCCCCGTACGGGGCAACGAATCAGACTCTGGTGAATCACATGTACAATGGTTACGGCATGGCCACCATCCTGTGGGATGTGGATACGCAGGATTGGCGTAAACCTGGGGTTTCCAGCGTTATCAATAAGGCGGTGAATGGAGCTGGCCCGGGTTCCATTATTCTGGTACACGATATTCACGCCTCGACGCTGAATGCGCTGGAGGGTATTGTGACAGGCCTGCAGGCCCGGGGGTACAAGCTGGTGACTGTTTCGGAATTGATGATGATTGGTAAGCAGGAAGCTGCGGAGGCCGCTGCCGCCAAGGCCGCTGCGGAGGCTGCCGCCAAGGCTGCTGCAGAAGCCGCTGCTGTGCAGCAGGCTGCCAGAGATATTGAGAAGGCAGAGGCTGCTGCAGAGGCTGCCCCGGCGCAGGTGCAGCCGGTATCCGAGTACCCCGCAGTTCCTCAATCCGGAGACGAGACTCCTCTTAAACTTGAGAATTTCATCTTGAATTGATTTATGGCTAAAAGCGCAGCAAAGGGAAAAATTTATCTTGTCGGTGCCGGCCCGGGGGATCCGGGGCTGATGACCTTGAAGGGACGGGATTTGATTGCTCAGGCTGATTGCCTGGTGTATGACGCGCTGGCAGCTCCTGCAATGCTGGCATGGCTGAAGCCCGGTTGTGAAAAGATTTATGTGGGGAAGCGTGCTGGTAACCATGCCATGCCCCAGGAAGAGATAAATGAGCTTCTTGTGGAATGCTCTGCCCGCCATGCCAGTACTGTGCGGCTGAAGGGGGGCGACCCCTATGTATTCGGACGCGGTGGCGAGGAGGCTATGGCTCTTCGTAAGGCGGGGGTGCCGTTTGAAGTTGTGCCGGGGGTAAGTTCTGCGATTGCTGGTCCTGCCTGTGCCGGGATTCCTGTGACGCATCGCGATTGCTGCACGCAGTTTACGGTGTTCACTGGTCATGAAAGTGCAGCTAAGGCAGAATCGTCTCTGGATATTTCCGGCATTGCCGCGGCGAGTGGTACAAAGGTTATGCTGATGGGCATGAGCCGCCTGCGTGAGACCCTGCAGGCGCTGATGAAGGCTGGGCAGGGGGCAGATGTGCCCGCAGCGGCTATTCAGTGGGCGGCCACAGGTCGGCAGAAGAGTGTGTCTGCAACAGTTGCCACACTGGCAGATGCTGTGGAAAAAGCCGGTGTGTCTTCTCCTGCAGTGGTTGTTATTGGCGAGGTTGTATCACTTGCTCCGCAGCTGGACTGGCGTTCTGAACTACCGCTCTGCGGCAAGCGTGTTGTGGTAACCCGCACCCGGGAGCAGGCCAGCGAACTGAGTTGCCAGTTGCAGGCGCTCGGGGCTGATGTCATGGAACTGCCCACCATCCGTATTGCTGACCCCACCGATAAGCGTGATTTTGCAGAGGCCGTGGTGGATGCGCCCCATTATGACTGGCTTGTTTTCTCCAGCCCGAATGGGGTGCGCCGGTTCTTTACTGCTTTCTTTGCAGTATATGAGGATATCCGTGAAATCGGAGGCGCTCGCATTGCCGCAGTCGGCCCGGGTACGGCTTCAGAGCTCAAGAAGTATGGCCTGATGGTGGATGTAATGCCGCAGAAGGCCGTGGCTGAGGAGCTGATAGCTGAGTTTGACCGCAAGGGCGATGAGTTTGGCGGGGTGGCAAATGTTACGATGCTCTGGGTGCATGGTGAGCAGGCGCGCCGCGTTATTTACGATGAATTGATGAAGAGACAGGCCATTGTGGACGAATGTCTGGCTTATAGC
>JAEIGA010013312.1_pt1 | contig 12518 bp, 10 predicted proteins | sample 9270691 | NCBI WGS metagenome assembly JAEIGA01 (sample SAMN17057246, study PRJNA624740) | gut metagenome | biome: biome; isolation source: fecal sample | host: Bos grunniens | place: China: Xizang | collected 2019
AAAAAATGGAATATAAAAAAGTTGATTTAAAAGAAGCAGTAAAATATAATCCAAGTTATGACAATATTTCTATTAGAAATAAAAATGCTGATAAATTTTTTGAAGAATTAAATGATAAGAAATTTAATAAATTAGTTAATAAATATGTGCCTAAAATTTCAATATTTAAAAGAATAAAAAATAAATTGAAAAGTTTAGTAAAAAAGATATTAAAAAAATAAGTTTTTAAAGAGTGCGTTTAAGATGTGCTCTTTTTCTTTTTTTATGAAATAAATGTTTATTGTTTTGTGAATTCTATTTGAAAAATATTGATTTTTAGCAAATTTTGTTATAATATATCTACAATAATTTTTTAAAGAAATGAGGAATAAAAAATGGGAAAAACATTTATTTTTGGACACAAAAATCCAGACACAGATAGTATCACATCAAGTTTAGTAATGGCAAATTTTGAAAGAAAAATGGGAAATAGTGAAGCTGTTGCTTGTAGACTTGGAAATATAAATAAAGAAACAGAATATGTATTAAATTATTTAGGAATCGAGGCACCTGAATTAATTGAAAATGTAGAAGATGGAGCAAATGTTATATTAGTAGATCATAACAGTCCAAAAGAATCCATAGATAATTTAGAAAATGTAAATATATTAAAAGTTGTTGATCATCATAAAATAGCTTTAGAAACATCATATCCTTTGTTTTATAGAGCAGAACCTGTTGGATGTACAGAAACAGTTATGTATAAATTATATAAAGAAAATGGTGTTGAAATTGATAAAACAATAGCAACATTAATGGTATCAGCAATTATATCAGATACATTATTATTAAAATCACCAACAACAACTGAAGAAGATAAAAAAGCTGTTGCAGCACTTGCTGAAATTGCTGAAATTAATCCTGAAGAATACGGATTAGAAATGTTAAAAGCAGGAACAGATTTAAGCTCATTTAGCATAGATGAAATATTACATTTAGATGCTAAGAAAATTGATTTTAAAGCAGTAAAAGCTTTAGTAAATCAAGTAAATACAGCAAGTATTCCAGAAGTTATGAAAATGAAAGTTGATTTAGAAGCTAGAATGAATGAAATTATAGCAGAAGAAAATTTAGATTTATTTATGCTTTTAATTACAGATATAGTAAATAGCAATTCACAAGTAATTGCACTTGGAAAAGATGCTTCATTAGTAGAAAAAGCATATGGAGTTAAATTAGAAGATAATACAGCTTTATTAGAAGGTGTTGTTTCTAGAAAGAAACAAGTTGTTCCAGTAATGACTGAAAATGCATAAATTTATATATATTTTAAAGAAGAATTATTTTTATAATTCTTCTTTTATGTTTTATATTTAAAATTAATTGAAGAACTTATAAAAATATGATATAAATTTATTGTAGAAAAAAGTCGAATGGGGACGATAAATATGGTTGTTTTTAAATGTAAAATGTGTGGAGGAGATGTAGAACCTATAAAAGGGAAAAGAGTGGCGCAATGTGAATATTGTGGCAGTAAAATGACTCTTCCAGATCCTAATGATGAAAAAATCGTAAACTTATATAATAGAGCAAATGATTTTAGATTAACAAATCAATTTGATAAAGCATATGGAGTTTATGAAACTATTCTTGAAATCGATAATAGAGAAGTAGAAGCTCATTGGGGAATACTACTTTGTAAATATGGAGTTGAATATATTGATGATCCAGAAACTGGAACTAAAGTACCAACTTGTCATAGAACAATAGCAACATCAATTTTAAAAGATATTGAATTTAAAGTTATAGAAGAAAATGCAGATGATGAGTCTTTAGAATTATATAGAGAAGAAGCTAAAAAAATAGATAAGATTCAAAAAGGAATTTTAGAAGTATCAAGTAAAGAAGATCCATATGATATTTTTATTTGTTATAAAGAAACAGATGAAAAAGGTGAGCGAACACATGATAGTGTTATAGCTCAAGATATTTATGATAAATTAACAGGAAATGGATATAAAGTATTTTTCTCTAGAATAACTTTAGAAAATAAATTAGGTACGGAATATGAACCATATATTTATTCTGCTTTAAAAAGTGCAAAAGTTATGCTTGTAGTTGGAACTACAGAAGAAAACTTTAATGCTGTCTGGGTAAAGAATGAGTGGAGTCGTTATTTAGAAATGATGAAAGAAGATTGTTCAAAATCACTTATTCCAGTTTATAGTAAAATTGATGCATATAAATTACCAGAAGAATTTGCAATGCTTCAAGCTCAATCTATGGATAAAATAGGAGCTATGCAAGACTTAGCGCATGGTGTAGAAAAAATTATAAATGAATCAAAAGTACAAGGTGCTTCTGAATTAGAAAAATTTAAATTAGCAATGGATGAGGCTTCAAATTTAGGAAATGGTAAATATGAAGTGGTAGTTATGAGAGAAAAACCAAAAGCTTGGTATTATGGATTTTTGCTTATATTTGGATGTGCTTATGCAGGTGCTTTTCTATCTACTATTTTTTCTGATTTTTTATTTTCTATTTTTAATCCAAATAATAGAATAGATATTGCAGATTTTTGGTTTTATGTAGAGTCTAGTGTGTTATTACCACATTTTATATCTGCAGTAATAACAGGTATAGCAATGTTATTACCATTTTTCGGTAGAAAACAGTTTAGAGCAAGTAAATATTTAATTACTTTTGCTATATTTAGTGAATTAATATATATGGTAAGTATAGCTAAATATGGATATATTGATGTGAATATAGTACCATTAGTTATTGCTGGATTGTTCTGGCTTGTAAAACCTAAATGGCATATTGATTCAAGTTTAAAACTTGTAGTAGATAAAAAGAGAAAAGAAAAAATTCAAGAAGATAATGATAAATTAGTTAAAAATTTTGAAGAAAAAGATAAAAAGGTAGTTAATAAATTTTTATATTTAATATTATTTGTTATATTAGTAATTTTGACTATATTTAATTTTATTTATGTAATGAATACAGAATCAAATGGAAGAAATAAAAATAAAACACAAATACAAGTTATTAATGAATATACTGGTATATATAGTGATGAGAACTTAGATTATATTATAGCCAGGGCAGAATATAAAGGTTACTATGATATTATAGATGAAATTAAATATGAAAGAAGTCCATATGATGGCTCTATTATGGATGAAAATGGATTTGCACAATTAGAAGTAACTACTGCATATAAAGTAAGAACAGAAAATGGAATTGTTGGATACATATCAGCAAGTAGTGCTAAGAAAATTTATGGAAGAAATGATCCTTTGTATGGAGTAGAACAAACAAATGAGAGAGATTCAAGTGTACTTCAAGTAAGAGTTATAACTGATTATATAAACTTAAGAAGACAAACAAATTTATATTCAAGTAGTATAATTGGAAAAGTTTATAAAGATGAAATATACACAGTACTTGGAATTACAGAAACACATGATAGAATTTGGTATAAAATTAGAACTACATTTGGTGTAGAAGGATATATTGCAGATAGATACGTAAATGAAGATACAGATAAAATAACCATGTATTTAGAAGTGTTAGATACAACAAATTAAAAAATATTTGAAAGAAGAATTATTTTAATAATTCTTCTTTTTTTTATTAATTAAATTTATAAAAGTTTTAATATATTTCTAATACATTCTCCTTACTGGTCGACTATAAATCTCTTAAATATATTTTAGAATTTCAATATAAAGAGTTATTCTTATTATCTCGAAAAAGACATTCCTCGCTCCCAAAGCTACTGCATTAACTAACAGTAATCGCGTTGCTTAACTGTTAGTAAAACTGCGCGTCGAAGTATTATCTCTATATTAAAACTTTTATATTTCATATTTAAAATAATAATTATACAAAAAAGCTTTCTTTTATGAGTTTTTTAATTGATTTTAACCACTTCACATGATATAATTTGTGTGTTAAAAATGTTCAAAATGGAGATGGAAATATGGTAAAAGATTTTTTGAAAAATAATTATAAAATTATAATTATTTTAGTTTTTATTTTAATAATTGTATTAGCTTTGATTTTTGCTAATATAAAGAAAAAACCTAGTTTACAAGAAATACAAAAAATAGAATATAACTATTTTATTTTTATGTCTAAGGAAGACATGGTAGGTGTAGTTGATAAAAAAGGAAAAGTACTTATAGAAGCTACTTATTCTGATATATATGTACCAAATCCATCTAAAGATGTTTTTATGTGTTATGAAACAGAAGATGAATATGAATTTTTAAATTCAAAAGGTGAAAAATTATTTTCTGATTATAATGTAAATGTTTTAAAAACATCTGAATCAGATAGAGATTTTGAAAAAGATGTTTTAAAATATAAAGAATCTGATAAATATGGTTTATTAGATTATCAAGGAAATAAAATAACTGAAGCAGAATATGATAGTATTCAAAGCTTAAAAAATAGACCAGGTGAATTATTAGTAAAAAAAGATGGAAAGTATGGAGTTATTAAATCAAATGGTGAGATTAAAATTGAACTTAAATATGATGGTATAACTGGAGATGCTTATTATAGTGATAAATATGGATATGGACAAACTGGATATATAATTTCTGAAAAAACAAAACAAGGAAATATGTATGGATATATCGATTATTTAGGCGAAAAATATTTAGATACAGAATTTGAATCTCTTTCAAGAGTAGTTGAATATTCTGGAGAAGAAGTTTATCTTATTGTAATGCAAAATGGAAAACAAGGTGTTTATAAAAATGATAAATTAATTATAGAGCAAAAATATCAAGGTATTACATATTCAAAAGATTCAAATTTATTTGCTGTAAAAAGAAATTCTAAATATGGAATTTTTAATAAAGATGGAAAAGAAATTTTAGAAGTAAAATATACAGGATATAATTTTGCTGGAGATTATATTTCAGTAGAATTAAAAGATAAAAAAGAATTATATGATGTAAATGGAAATAAAGTAACAAATTTAAAATATGAAAGTGTTGAAGGAACAGAAATTGAGGGTTGTTATATTGTAGAAGATGAAAATGGTTCATATAGTATAATAACTAGAGATGATGTTATTGAAGGAAGATATACATATATAACTTATGCTTTTAATAATAATTTTATATTTAAAGATGAAAAAGGTTATTATGGAATTTTAGATTTATATGCTGGGATTATAATAGAACCAACTTATACATTTATGATGGTAATAGATGGGACAACTGCCATTGAAGCTGTTTCGCAAACAGGGGAAGTAGATATTTATTCAGATAATATCGAAAAAACAGCAACAATTTCAAATGCTATATTAGAGAATATAAATAGTGAATATGTTGTAATATATTCAATGCAAGACAGAGTATATATTGATAAAACAGGAAAAATAGTTGATGCTAAAACTGCTTTAGGAGAAAAAACACTATACGCTTATAAAACTGGTGGTAAGTGGGGATATAAAGATTCTGAAGGAAATGTTGTAATTGAAGCAGAATATGAAATGGTTACTGAACTTAATCCATATGGTTTTGCAGGAATATATTCAAATGGCAAATGGGGAGTAATAGATAAAACAGGAGAAATTATTGTAGAACCTATTTATGAAATTGAAACTTATTATTATCCAGAATTTGTTGGTGAATATTTATTAGTTTTAGGTGATTCATATTATTGTCAAGAATTAAATTAGAGAGGAAAAGATATAATGTACGAAAATTTTGGTATATCAAAAAATTTAGAAAACTTAGCAAATGAAGTAGAAGAAGAAATTAAAAGTGAATTAAAAAAGATAGATGAAAGATGTATGATGCATTCTGTAAATGTTTTAAATGCTTTTCAAGAATTTAGAGTAAAAGAAGTTCATTTTAATTCTACAACAGGATATGGCTATGATGATATAGGAAGAGATACTATTGAAAAAATATTTGCAAGAGTTTTGAAAGCTGAAGATGCAATAGTTAGAAATCAATTTATTTCTGGAACACATGCATTAACAGTTACATTATTCGGTTTATTAAGACCAGGAGATACAATGCTTGCAATTTCTGGAAAACCTTATGATACTTTAGATACAGTAATTGGAATAGTAGATAATCCAAGTTCTTTAAAAGCATACAATATTAATTATGAACAAATTGATTTAATAGGTGATTCAGAATTTAATACTGAAGCTATTGTAGAAAGAGTAAGTAAAAATGATTTAAAATTAGTACATATTCAAAGATCAAGAGGTTATGCTTTAAGAAAAAGTTTAACATTAGATAAAATAGAAAAGATAATAAAAGAAATTAGAAAAGTAAATTCAGAAATTATAATTATGATTGATAATTGTTATGGAGAATTTACAGATGATAAAGAACCATTAGAATTAGGTGCTGATATAATAGTTGGTTCATTAATTAAAAATCTAGGTGGTGGATTAGCTCCAAATGGTGCTTATGTAGCAGGAAAAGAAAAACTAATTGAACTTGTTGCAGAAAGATTAACATCACCTGGACAAGGTAAAGAAGTTGGACCATCTCTTGGAGTAAATAAAAACTTTTTACAAGGTATATATATGGCTCCATCAGTAGTAGCTAGTAGTCTAAAAACAGCAGTATTTGCTAGTAGATTATTAGAAAGATTAGGATATAAAGTTCAGCCAATGTGGAATGAAAAAAGAGCAGATATTGTGCAAACTATTGAATTTGGAAATGAAGAAGATTTAGTAAAATATATTCAAGGAATTCAAGCAGGTTCTGCTATAGATTCAGATACACTTCCAATTCCGTGGGAAATGCCAGGTTATGAAGATAAAGTTATAATGGCAGCTGGTGCTTTTACAATGGGATCATCTATTGAGCTTTCATGTGATGCTCCAATAAGAGAGCCATATGTTGCATTTGGACAAGGTGGATTAACTTATGAATATGGAAAACTTGGAATTTTAAGAGCTGTTCAAAATATGAATAAAATATAAGCTAGAAGAAGTTTAGACATATTGAAAGATATGTCTAAAACTGCATATATAGAAAAAATAAAAAGAAAGTAAAGTGAGAAAATGAGAGTTGTTGTAATAGGTGGAGGACCTGCTGGAATGATGGCGGCTATTTCTGCAAGTCAAACTGCTGAAAAAGTAATATTAATTGAAAAAAATAATTCACTTGGAAAAAAATTATTAATTACAGGAAAAGGAAGATGTAATATAACTACTTCTTTAGATATGAGTGAGGTTATAGAAAATGTTCCGGGTAATGGTAGATTTTTATATAGTGCATTTCAAAATTATACAAATCAAGATATTATTGATTTGCTTAAGAAAAATGGTTTAGAAGTAAAAAAAGAAAGAGGAAATAGAATTTTTCCTGTAACTGATAAAGCTCAAAGTGTACTTGATTGTTTTATAAAAGAACTTAAAAAAGCAAATATTGAAATTAAAACTAATTCTGAAGTAGTAGAAATTATTGTAGAAGATAATATGGTTTCTGGTGTTAAATTAAAATCTGGAGAAGTAATTGAAGCTGATAAAGTGATTTTAGCTACAGGTGGAAAGAGTTATCCATTAACTGGTTCTAATGGTAGTGGATATAAAATAGCTGAAAAATTAGGACATACTATAACAGAAATAAAACCTTCTATAGTACCTTTAACAGCAGATAGATATTTGTGCCAAAGTATGCAAGGTTTATCTTTGAGGAATGTAAAAGTAACATTAAAAGATGTTGAAAAAAATAAAGAAATTTATAATGATTTTGGAGAAATGTTATTTACACATTTTGGAGTAAGTGGACCAGTTATTTTAAGTGCTTCAGCTCATTTAGTAAGATATAAAAATATTGATGAATTATTAAATAATGAAAAAATTAAGTTATATATAGATTTAAAACCAGCACTTTCTTTCGAAGAACTAGATTCAAGAGTTTTAAGAGATTTTGAAGAATATAAAAATAAAGCATTTAAAAATAGTTTAGATAAATTGTTACCTCAAAAAATGATTGATACAGTTATAGAAATTTCAAAAATAAATCCAAATAAAAAAGTTAATGAAATTACTAGAGAAGAAAGACAAAAATTAGTTGCAATTTTAAAAGGTTTAGAAATAACAATAACTGGCTTTAGACCAGTAGAAGAAGCAATAGTTACAGCTGGAGGAATTTCTATAAAAGAAATAAATCCGAAAACTATGGAATCAAAACTTGTTTCTGGATTATATTTTGCCGGTGAAATAATTGATGTTGATGCATATACAGGAGGATTTAATCTTCAAATTGCATATTCAACAGGTTATACTGCTGGAATAAGTTATTAATAGGAGGCATATATGGAAGAATTAAAAAAAGAAATTGAAGAAATTAAACAAAGAAATAAGAGAGTAGAATTAGACAAAAAATGGGAAACATCATGGACAAGAAAATTATGCATTATGGTTCTTACATATGTAGTAGTTGTTGTTTATACAACTATAATTACAAAAGTAACTAATGTATGGCTTTCATCTTTAGTTCCTGTTATTGGTTTTACTTTATCCACTTTATCATTAAAAATGGTAAGAAAAATTTGGGAGAAAAAGAATGTTTAAAACAATTAATGAAGATGCTTCAGCAGAATTAGTTGAGAAAAAATCTAAATTTATTGCTAATATCTTTTATGTAGAAAGTGTAGAAGAGGCTGAAGAAAAAATAAAAGAAGTGAATAAAAAATATTTTGATGCTAGACATAATTGTTATGCTTTTAGTATTTACACAGATAATGGTATAGTATCTAGATTTAGTGATAATGGTGAACCATCAGGAACAGCTGGAGGACCAATGCTTAATATTCTTCAAGGTCAAGGTTTATCTAATTGTTTGGTTATTGTAACTAGATATTTTGGAGGAATATTACTTGGAACAGGAGGTTTAGTTAGAGCATATTCAGATGCTACAAAACTTGCAATAGAAAATACTAAAATTATTAATAAAGATTTAGGAATAGAAGTAAGCTTTCTTGTGCCATATTCAGATCTTCAAAAATTACAATATTATTTTAATAAAAATGAAATTAAAATTTTAGAAATTAAATATAATGAAAATATTGAAGTGACTTTTGAAATTACTAAAGAAAAATATCAAAATATATTAAAACAAAAACAAGAAATGAATTTAAATTTTGATATTTTAGAAGAGATGGTATTAAGAGATAAATATATTGAGATATAAAGTAAAAAATAAATTAATGTATAAAATATAAAGTAAAACACAAAAATAGTATATTAAAAGTGAATAAATGTTATGACAAAATAAAATAAAAAAGTTTGTTAAAAGACTATTTTCAATTGTATTTTTACAATTGTTATAGTCTTTTTTGTATTTAACAAGAAATATATGTCGAATTAATGCACGTAAAAACGCTTGCAAAAATATGTAACAAAATATATAATCGTCGCAGTGATTAAGAAAAAACATCACTAAAGATAAAAATTAGTTTGAGGGAATAGTAAAATGTTGCTTTTTCTCTAATAATTAAAGAAAGGAAGGAAAGATGGAAAAGGAAAAAATTAAAATTGTTATTGCTGATGATAATATGGAATTTGTTTCAACATTTGCAAAATATTTAGAAGCTGAAAATGATATGGAGGTTATTGGAACAGCCAAAGATGGCCTTGAAGCATATGATTTAATAATTGCTTCTAAACCAGATGTTGTTTTATTAGATGTTATAATGCCACATTTAGATGGAATTGGAGTATTAGAAAAATTAAATGATTATGGTTTTATGCCAATCTGTATAATGCTTTCTGCAGTAGGACAAGATAAAATCACTCAAAGAGCTTTAAATTTAGGGGCTGGATATTATATGGTAAAACCATTTGAAGTAGATTTATTATTAAAAAGAATTCGTGATTTGAAATTATCACAAAATGTAAATAGTAAAATGAATTTCTTTATAAGAGATACAAAGCCAACTTATATAAATATTGAAAACAGTAAAAATAAAGAAGATAATTTAGAGGCTTTAGTAACTAATATTATTCATGAGGTAGGAGTACCAGCTCATATTAAAGGTTATCAATATTTAAGAGATGGAATAATTATGGTTATTGAAGATATAAATGTATTGAATCAAATTACAAAACAATTATATCCAGATTTAGCTAAAAAGCATAAAACTACACCTTCAAGAGTAGAAAGAGCTATTCGACATGCAATTGAAGTTGCATGGACAAGAGGGCAAATAGAAGCAGTTGAAAGTATATTTGGATATACAGTAAATGCTAATAAAGGAAAGCCAACAAATTCAGAATTTATAGCAATGATTGCTGATAAATTGAGATTGGAACTTAAGAGTGCATAAATTATAAGGAACTAATTGCTTTGGGTAATTAGTTCTTTTTTTATTTATATTCTTGAAAAAACAATATTTATTGATATAATTAAATGGAAAAACAAAAGAGGAATAGGATACAAATGAATAAAAATAGGAAAAACTTTAATATATATGTATTTTTGTCAACTTTTGCTAGAAATTTAATAGAACTTTTTATTCCAATAATTTTATACAAATTTGGATATTCTTTAAAGGAAGTTATATTTTATTATTTATTAGTAAATGTTTTTTCATTAGTAATATCAACAATTTGTTTGAAAAAATTAGAAAAAATGAATTATAAAATATTTTCTTTTGTTGGAATATTGGCATTTTTGATTATGCAAATTTTATTAAATACTATTACTTATAGTGTTTGGTATTTAGTATTGTTGGGATTTTTATTTGCTTTATATAGGCGAGGATATTGGATTTCAAGAAGGTTTTATAATTTATTTGTAATTAGTAATAAAAATGTTTCAATGTCTTATACAATCATATGTATAATAAATCAATTAGGTGTTGTTTTTGCTTCATATATAGGAGCTTTATTGCTAGATTTTGTAAGTATTACGGCATTAACAGTTATTTCAATAACATTATTTATTATTAGTATAATTCCTTTATATTTTATAGATGTAAAAAATGAATATAAAAAAGATAATATAAAATATAAAGATATGTTAAAAGATATTGGTTTTAAAAGATTATATTTATTTGGAACATATGAATTGTTAAATGTAATTAAATTTTTATTTCCATTATATTTAACAATATATGTAAAAGATACATATCAAACAGTTGGATTTTTTAGTTTGTTTACTAATTTAGCAACTTTGATATTTGCGTATATGTATGGTAAAAAAATTAATAATAATAGAAATTTTCTAAATTTAAGTATTTTGTTAGTAGTAATTATATATATGGTAAAAGCTAATACCGTATCATACTTATTAATATTAGTATCTTTTTTAGAAGGTTTATTTACTAAAATGCATGAATTATCTATAAATAAAAATTACTATGAATTAAGCAAAAAATACGATTTTGGAAAATATAATTTTGTTTATGAAAATACACAAAATTTAACTAGAAGTTTAGTAGTATTATTGCTTTTATTTGTAGGCAATATTAAAGTTATGATTTATATTAATTTAATATTTATATTATTAGGTGTTTTTATTAATGATATGCTTGAAACAAAAAATAAAACAGTTCACTAAATATTCATAATATATTCAATAATTATACATATAATATAATTAATATGTTTCTATAATATTTATAATAATGGAGAATTGTTTTGGATAAGAAAATTTATAGAAGAGTTAATTTAGTAAAAGCCCTGATATTATTTATGGTTATTGTATGTGTAGTATTAGTAAATTTAATAGTATATTCTAATATGAAAGAAGAAAATAAAATAACAGGTGAAAATAAAACTAAGGTTGAAAGTGGAAATACCATTTAGACCTTAGTTTTTTTATTTTATGTAATATTTTATATTACATAAAACTAGACTTTTTTTATAAAATGCGATATATTATATTATGTATATAAAAAAGAAATGGAATGATTTTATGAGTGAAGAAAAAATAGATATAAAAAAATTAACTGTATCTAAAGCAATAGCTATGTTTTTAGAAGGAAAGTTTTCTAAAAAAGAATTAGAAGATGCTTTTGATATTGATGATTTATTTAAAAAATTAAGTTATAAAGAATTAGAAGAAGTTTTATATAGACAAAAAAAAGCGCCATCAAGTTTCCCAAAAGAATTAAGAATTAAATCTGGTGATATTGTATATCAATATGGAAGAAACATAAGTGCTGGTGTATTAATGAATTTAGCTGATAAAGGATATGTTACCGAAGCTGATCTTTTAAAAGTGTTAAAGAAAAATACAGTTTTATTAGCTCTAGCTGCTGTTTCTGAAAAAGAAAAAGAAGATGATGATAATAAAGCAAAAGATAATAAAGAGCCAAAAGCTGATGAAGTTGAAAAAGAAAATAATGATAGTGAAGAAGTAGTTCGAGCAAAAAAAATACCTGTAATAGAGATTCCAAAAGAAGAAGTAGATGTTGTAGAAACTCATGAAGAACCATTAGAATTTAAAGAAGATGATATATTAGATAAAGAAACAGTAAAAACATTTTTTTCAGCTGATAAATTAATAAAAATGTTTTTTGCAAGAAAAATGACA
>JAEIGA010013313.1_pt1 | contig 12518 bp, 15 predicted proteins | sample 9270691 | NCBI WGS metagenome assembly JAEIGA01 (sample SAMN17057246, study PRJNA624740) | gut metagenome | biome: biome; isolation source: fecal sample | host: Bos grunniens | place: China: Xizang | collected 2019
GTATTTGGTCTTTTACCCGGTTCATATAGACCATCTTTTTTCTTAATTACCATACCTTCTTCTCCCGCGCCAAGAGCATCTCCTACACGAGAATAAAGATTATCTTCCCATACTTCTGCGAGTTCAAGAAAATCATACTGACTTAAATTATAAATTTCAAAAATTCGTTTAAGAATTTTATATCTTGTATCATTATCGACTTTAGCTTTTACAAAATCAATATTATCATACATAAGAATATCATGGATATAGTAATGAATAAATCCATATGAGCCATTCTGTCTTTCTATTGCTTTTGCTGGCAGACACCCCATAATTGAAACTGTGTCTTTTGAACTTTTACCTGGATAATAGATTTCTCCGAGTAAAATTGTGCCTGGCGGCAAACAATCAAGAGCAGTTTTAATATGCGGAATATTGTCAATTTTTTCAGTTAATAAGCCAGTTTTTTTACTCACAGAACGTCCAAATAAATAAGAATGATTGGAGTGTTTTTCAAACTGATACCACGCACCGTCTTTCTTTAACTGACCAAAATATTCTCCACTATCGCACGCAGTTCTAAGAGAACTATCCACGCTAGGATAGATTTTCATAGCTTCATACATCACAGCTTCTGGATATAATTCCTGTATTTTTTCTGTATTAAATGCCATAACAATTCCTTTCTATTTTATTCAGTTGTTAAGTTATAACTTAACAACTGAATTAATCTGACTATTTTTAATCATAATATTACCAATTCCAACTCTACTTAAAGTAGGAATATCTTTCGCGGAAATGCAAATTGAATTTGGTTTTCCAATTAAAAGAATATTATCTTCATTTTCAACCATTGCCGCGCCAACAACTTCACCAGAAAATGAAGTAGGTTTATATACAGACACTCCCTTGCCCGCTCTTTTTTGAATTGGAAATTCTGAAAGATTCATGCGTTTGCTATATCCACCTTGTGTAAATACTGCAAGGGTATCTTCATTCTGATGTAAAGGTAATGCTGTAATAACCTCATCATCTTCAGCAAGTTTAATAGCTTTAACTCCAGCCGCGATACGTCCAATAGGAGTAATGTCTTCGGTTGGGAAGTGGATACTCATACCATTTTTAGTTACAAGAATCATTTCTTCGTTTTTGATAAATGTAACATCACAAAGAGAATCTCCCTCTTTAATATTAATGGCTGCAATACCAGTTCCGCGTTTTACTTTCATATATTCTGATAAACAAGTCTTTTTAATTAAGCCCTGTGCTGTTACAAAGATAACATACTGAGCATCAGTTTGTCTATAAAGAGATGTAATTGCCGCGACTTTTTCATCAACTTCCATATTAGCCATATTAACTAATGAATTAATACGCATACCTTTTGATGTGTTTGTACCAACAGGAATATTATCAACTAATAACTTATACATTCTACCTTTATTAGTAAATATCATTAAAGTGTCAATAGTGTTAGTTGCAATAGTATCTAAAATTGCTCCATCCTCAGTTTTAACACCTTTTCCATTTTTACGCTGAACTTTAAAAGTTTTAGATGGCACTCTCTTGACATCTCCAGTCTTAGTCATAATAACTACACAGTCTTCTGGAATAACTTCAATAATCTCTTTTTCTTCTGGTTTTATATCAATCTGAGTTAACTCAGTTCGTCTAGCATCGCCGAATTTAGCAACAATATTTCTTAATCTTTCTTTAAGTTCTGCTTTCTGTTTGCTTGGATTAATAATAGTTTCTTTCAAATCAAGAATTTGATTTTTTAACTCATCTCTTTCTGCTTCAAGTTCAAGCTTTTCTAATTTAGCTAATTTAGCTAATTTCATATCTAAAATAGCTTTTGCCTGTGCTTCATTAAGATGATATGCAGCCATTAATTTTTCTTTTGCATCTGAAGCTCCTTCAGAATTTTTAATTAATGCAATAACGTTATCAATATCTTCAAGAGCAATTAACAACCCTTCTACAATATTTAATCGCGCTTCTGCCTTCTTTAAATCAAATTTAGCTTCACGAATAATACAATCAATATTATGATTAATATAAATCTTAATACAATCTACTAAATTTAATTCTGTTGGTGTCTTATTAATTAAAGCCACCTGGTTATAAGATACAGAAGTCTGAAGATTTGTTTTTGCAAAAAGTTTACGAACGACTGTCTCTGGAGACATTCCCTTTTCACATTCAATAACAATTCTTAAACCTTTTTTATTACTTTCATTGCGGATTTCAGAAATTCCTTCAATAGCCTTTTCATCACTGGCTTTTCCGATCTCATTCATTAAATCTTCTGTTTTAGTACCATAAGGAATTTCATAAAAAACAATATTCTGTTTTTCAATATTATATTTACCGCGAACTTTAACACTTCCATGTCCAGTTCTCATAATCGCGGGAATATCATTTTTATTAATAATAATTCCGCCCGTTGGGAAATCTGGACCTGGTAATGTGATATTTTCTTTGCCGTCCATGTATTCAAAAATTGCATTTGCAACTTCTGTTAAATTATGAGGTAACCAATTACAAGCCATTGCAACCCCAATTCCAGTGTTTGGATTGCATAATAAGTTAGGGAAAATAGCTGGAAGAGTAACTGGCTCTGTGCTAGATTCATCATAGTTTGGAATAAAATCAACACAGTCTTTCTTTAAGCCTGATAACATTCCAAGTTCGGATAATTTACTTAATCTAGCTTCTGTATAACGAGCTGCCGCAGGACCATCTCCATCAATGTTACCCATATTACCATGAAAATCAATAAGCGGATAGCGTAATACCCAAGGTTGAGCAAGTCTTACAAGAGCACCATAAATAGAACTATCACCATGTGGATGAAGGTTACCCATTACATCACCAACGATTCTCGCACATTTTACGTGTGGTTTAGATGATACTCTTCCGCCATCATACGCTCCGTATAAAATTCTTGTTGCTACTGGTTTAAGACCAGAGCGTGCATCTGGCAACGCTCGGTCTGTATTTACAGCGACAGCATATTCAATAAAATTTGTTCCTAATTCTTTTATTAAATCATTCTGCATTATGTTCTCCTTTTGGTGTAAAATTTTCACAAGTATAATCAATTCTTATTTTGCATTTTTCTTCTGCCATTCTTGGTTGAGCATATTTAATTAAATATTCTAAATCACCTAAAATTTTCATGGCTTGAGCCATAACCATTTGACATCTATTACCTTGATATTTGCATTTTTGACAGAACTTATACTGCATAAGTCGCTTCCTTACTATGTTCTTTAATATACTGTTTTCTTGCAGCAACACCAGTTCCCATTAACTGTTCAAATAAAATATCCGCAGCCTTAATATCTTCAACAGTAATCTGCTGAATAATTCTCTTTTCTGGATTTGTAAGAGTTTCTTCTGTCTCTTCAACATCCATTTCTCCAAGTCCTTTAAGACGATTTACAGTATATTTTTTACCAGCATTTTTCTGTCTAAACTCTTCAAGAGCAGCATCATTTTTCAAATAATAATATTTACCCGCCATAGTGATTTTATAAAGAGGCGGAACACCTGCATATACATAACCTTCTAAAATAATATCCGGGCATACATTCCACATATCTGTATAGAAAAGATTTTTAATATGCGCTCCATCAACGTCGGCATCTGATTCAATAATAACTTTACCATATCTCAATCCCTGAGCCGGAATTTCATACTTTAAAGTCTTTGGATTTAATTCAAGTCCAAGAGCTTCAATAATAGTCATAACTTCCGCGTTTTTCTGAATCTTTTCTATTGTTGCTTTCTGAAGATTAAGCATCTTTCCGCGGATTGGCATAACTGCCTGGAATTCATTATCTCTTGCGGTTTTTAAGTTACCTGACGCGGAATCTCCTTCCGTGATATATAATTCACATTTCATTCTATCTTTTGACCAGCAATCCGCAAGTTTACTATCAAACTTTAATGCTTTTTCTTTTTTCTTATTTTTTTCTCTTGCATTATCTCTTGCCTTTTTAGCAGCCTCTCTTGCTTTTCTTGCTGCCAAAGCTTTATCTGCAACAACTTTGATGTCTTTTTCATTTCCTGCGAGCCAAATCTGTAAATTATCAACCAATCCTTGAATGAAAGGTTTTGTCTCAATTTTAGTAATTCTGCTCTTAACCTGGGCGTCATATGACACGTTAGGAGCTGTGATATTAAATACAATATACATTCCCTCCTGAATGTCATCACCAGTTAAATTTTCATCTTTTTCTTTTAACCATTTTTTCTCTCTAAAGAATTTATTTAATTCTCTAGTTAAAGCAGTTTTAATCTGAGTAATATGAGGACCAGTTTCAGTTAAACCAGTATTTACATAAGGAACAATAGTAGAAGAATAGTTAGATGTATAAGTCATAACTAAATCCATTTTATTTTTTCCTTCTGAAAAATTCATATCAAAACGATTAGAAATAATTTCCTTATCTTTAACTGCTGTATCTACCAAATCATTTAAGCCATGTTTTGAATAAAAAGTTGTTTCTTCTATAGTGTCTTCTGGTGAAGATTTATATTCTTTTAAAATAATAGTTAAACCTGGACATAAGCATGAGATAGTTTTAAATAAGTTTTTAATTTTTGAAACTTCTACACAAGTATTTGTAAAGAACTCTTCACTTGGCTTCCATGTTACCATTGTCCCATGGTCAGACTCTTTACAGTTACCAACTTCTCTATTATCAAAAACACCTTCTACAAATTTAATTGCTTCAAAGGTTGAATCTCTCCATGTTACTACATTAAGTTCATGACTCAAAAATGTTGTGATTTTTGAACCAATACCAAAAGAACCTAAAGATGTGCCTTCATAAGTTCCATCTTCTCTATATTTTCCAGAAGTATTTAAAACACTAAATGCAGCTTCAAGAATAGTTTTTCCATCTTCTCTAAAAGAATTTGGAATAAAACCCTGTCCATAATCTCGAACTGACATTATATCATCCGCAATACCAACTACAATTTTATTTCCATGTCCTAGTCTAAATTCATCTACTGCATTGGAAACAATTTCAACCAGAAGTTGAGTGGAATATGTTGTATCTCCCGCGTAAACTCCTGGTCTTAATCTAGTAAATTCCAATGGAGATAATGATTCAATAGAATTTTCTGTATATAATTTATTCATATCATTCATTTCTCCTTCTTTAATATATAAATATTATATCAAAATTTTATTAAAAAATCAAATTAATCCCACATAATAGGTCCACATTTTTCTTCAATTAATTTTCTATATTTTTTTATATCTCCCGTTGCAAGAGCATCAGCAAGTTCATTTCCATATATTTTACTGTGCCCACTAGTTTTCACCACTTGACAAGGAAAAAAATCTATGGTAAGATATTTATAGAGGGATAAAATTAAATCCTTATTTTCAATTTCTTTCTTCTTTGTATTCATCCAATTATTTCTTGCCCATTTAAAAATCCAATCATTACATATATTAACACAATAAGATGAATCTGAATGAATTATAAATGTTAAATCATATTTTTCATAAAAAGGATTTTTTATTAATTTCATTGAATATTCAAAAGCGTGTAAAATAGCTTTTAACTCTTCTCTATTATTTGTTGTATCTTCTTTACTAGGCATTGAAATGGAATAATCTGGATAAGCAGTATTATCATGAAAAAAAGATACCATCCCAAAACCACCTGGTCCAGGATTCCCTTTAGAGCTTCCATCAGTATATATATTAATGGTTATTTTTTCTTTCATCTTCTAACTCCTTATAAAGAGCATTACTTAAATCATAATAAAATTTTGCACGTTTTTTTCTAATACAATCACAAGAATTTTCTTTCGCCATCTGTTTCATCATCATTTCAATAAAAGCTTTGGTTTGCGGATGCATAGCAATACCATTTCTTTTTTTATTTTGCCACCATTTATACTCACCTTCGTAAGTAAAATTCTTTTTAGAATATGCTTTTCCAGCTCCTAAATAATCACATACCATTTCAAGAGCATCTTTAAAAGGCATCTGAAGCGGGGTTCCGCCTTTATCAAAATTATCTTGCCAGTATTCATAATGATGACTATTGCGCCCTTTATGATGTAGCCAAGCTTTTGAATATCCTTTTTCAGCTTTACAATTATCTATAGGGCTTTTGTCGCCGGAGAAATATTTAACTGATTCAAAAAATTCAGTTGGACTAAATTTAGAAAGGTCATGCTTTAATCCACGGAATATAATTCCAGCTTTACAACAATACTTAAAAACATATTTTTTATGATTACATACTAATAAAAAATGTTTAATTGCTTTTGTTCTCATTTAGACCTCCTTAAAAATTTCAATTTCCATATCAATTGGTAATACTACAATATTTTGATTTGGGAAAATATTGGATAAAGCCTCTTGCACGTCATTAACAAAAGTCATATCTAATCCTGAATTAACTATATCTGCTTTAAAAATTAAAGTGTCTCCTTTTGAAATCATGCGAACATCTGATTTCAGCCATTGATTAATGATCTCTTTTTGTTCTTCTGTAATAATTTTATGACTTCCAATCATTATTTTCCTCCTTCTATACTTAATTATTTTTTTATATATTATAATTATAATATATTTTTTGAAGAAAGTCAAAGGGGTTTGCTAAAAAAGACAATAAAAAAAAGCAAGCAATAAAATTATTGCTTGCTTTGTATTTTTTAAATTTTATGAGTATACTGTAAACAAATCCAGCCTACACCAGATTTTAATTTACCCCATCCATCTTTTTCCTCTACAATAGTATAAATACCTTTATCCCTGATAATTCCAACTACGCCATGATTAGTACTTGGACCTTTTCTATAATTTAGCGCAGCGACGTCGACCTTAACTTGATAAGGTTTGAATACTGTTTGAGATTGTTTTTTAGCTTTTGTATATAATGCTTTTCCGCTCTCATCAAAAACTGAATAACCTTCTTTGCAATTATCTTTTGCATTTTGTAGTTCTACATAAGCTCCAATTTGAGACTTCTCATCATTCCAAGATTTTCTTACTCTATAATAATAAGGTTCTTCTTTTGGAGTAGAAGATTGAGTTGTAGAAGTATTATTTTTCTCAATATCTTTCTTAAACTGGTTCCATTTAGCTTCGCTACCAGAAGGAGCGTTCCATCCATAAATTCCTGGACAATATTTTCCATTTACATCATAATGACGAATTACTCTATCTGCAGGAATATTATATTTTTCCATTAAGTATTTAGTAAGTTCGACAACACTATTATAAGTTGCATCTGTTAAAATCCAACCAGCGCTATTCGCATTTTTATTTCCAGTGTTATTTTTTACGCACATTTCAATACTGACACAATTAGAGTTTTTAGCTTTTCCATATAGACTTCCTCCAAAAGAAGACATCTTTGCACCGCCAACAGCCCAGCAATATCTCTTTTCAGGATTTGGATTATATTGCCAAATATCTCCGCCATGTCCTACATAAAAATCCGCAGATGCGTTAGTAACAGATCTTTCATTGTAGTAAGAAATATTGTTTTTAGCATCTCCCGTTGCGCCAACATAATGAATAACAATATATTCAATTTTACCAGTTCTAATAGAAGTATTGTGAGTTCCAAAGTTAGGATTTGGATTAATTACAAGTTTTTTCTCTTGTTTTTTATCAGGTTTAGAATTAGAAGATTTTTTAACATCATATTGTGTTAAATTCCATCTTTCAATTAAATTGCAGATTTTATTAACATATTGACTATCTGTTGCATATCCGCCATTTTTAATAATTTGGATAGCTTTACGATAATTAGTTTCTGTTGTTAAACCTTCATATCTTAATTTTTTTCCATTCATAGCTTGACTTAAATATAAAGAATGATCTTTAATACTTTCATCAATAGATGGATATTTGCGGAAATCCGCAGTGATGTTGGTAATTACACCAACTTTATATTCTTCTTTTGTTACCTTTGTGTATTTAGATTTACCATCCCATACACTCTTCCAAGTGTTGCCAGATAAAGAAGTCTTCATTCCGAAAAGATTGTTGGCATTCTGTGCCAATTCTGTGGAGCCATATCCGGACTCAAGACAAGCTTGTGCAACAGTAATGGAAGCTAAAATACCACTCTCTTGATAATCTTTAGTGGCTTTAGGTCCAATCATTTCTATGAATTCTCTTTCTGTCATATTATTACTCCTTTTGTTCTACATAAGCTTTTAATGCTTCATTTTTTTCAAGCATTTCTCTGAAAGTTTCTAAAACTTCGTCCACTAATAAATCAAAACTTTCAAAAGAAATAGCTTTAACTAGGAATGGAAATTTAGCAATAAACATATCATATACATATCTTAGTTTAATTTGCCCTGTTCCTCCACCAAGCTCTTTTTCTGCTTCAGTGACTGCGAATAATAACCATTCTCTAACTTTGTTAATTTGGCTATTTGTTGGCATATTAGCAAAACTATATACGCAATATCCTACAACAGCACACGCTGCGATAGCCACAAGAATAATCCACCAATAACTAATTAAAAATTCCATATGAATTCTCCTTTCAACCCATTGAGTTATTATGTATATTAGAATCATAAACGATTCCACCTTTTGTATTCTCTTTCACTGATTTAAGAGAATAAATACCATATCCTATTACTTCTCCAACAACTAGTCCTATCAAGGTAACTAGCGGGGAAAAATCAATAATTGCGCCAGTTGCAAAAGCTAATTGAATTGTTTGAACTGTCACCCATGCAGTAAATATTTCTAATCCTGTGCAATTAAGAAATAAAAAAAAGATTAGCCATTTAGAAAAGCTAATCTTTGCAAAAGGATTTAATAATTTTCTGCGTTCTTTATGAATTTGCTGTTGGATTTTAATAGCTTTCTTTTCTTGCTCCCAAGCCTCTTTTTGTGCAAGAGCTTCTCGATACCTAACCGCCATATTTCCCTCCATTAAAAAAGGAAGCTAATAATAGCTTCCTTACATAAGTTGTGCCAAACGAGCAATTTGGCTTCTATGAATATTTTGTAAAGTAACTTCGCCGTAACAAGAATGTCCGCGAAATACTTCTGAAACTCTTCTCATACCATTGTTATTTCCACCATAAATAGGTAAATCTACCTGAGCGTCACTATCTCCATCTAAGATACAAATTGAGTCTTCTCCAATTCGAGAAAGCGCCAGTTTCATTAATTCAATATCTAAATTTTGAGCTTCAGAAATATAAATACCTGCTCGCATTCCAGTGGTATCATATCCTCTAATATCAGACATTGGTAATAAAACTATTTTACCTTCTTGAATTAATTTTTCAACTTCAAATTTATCTCCTAATTTACTAGCTAATAAATTACCAATTTGAGAGTCTAAAAGTTTTTCATCTTTACTTCCAGGATAATAGCCTAATTTAGCAGATCCAGAAGTAGCAACTGTGTTACAGAAAATAATAATCTTATCTATTTTTCCTTCTTCAAGTTTATTGAATAAAAATCCAAAAGATAAATAACTTTTACCAGTTCCCGCGGAACCGCGCACCATGGTAATTTTATTATGCTTCATACTATCCATAGCTAATAACTGATAATCGTCTTTTGGTTTAATTCTTCCAAACATTCGACTATCAAAAACTGTAAATGGAATAGGTTGTAATCCATCTTCAGTCATTTTATATTTATCTATAATTTGATTATTAGCATCTTTAATAACGAGATACTCATTCAATAATAATTTAAAATCCTTAGATTTATAATTATCATATAGTTGTGCAAGCTCTTCGTCATTAGACGCTTGAATCACTTTAAAACCACAATAATCTTGTTGTTCAACTTTTAGATATTTAACATTCAAACCAACGTTTTTAGCAATTTGTTTACAGCATAAGTCTTCAGTAATAAATTGAATTTCCTCTGTTTTATTTAAATGTATTGCAGTAGCAATAATTTTACTATCATTAGAATTTTTATCTAATAAAGGATATTGTTCAAAAATTCTTTCTGAAGCTATTGCATTATAATGAATAACAATAAATTGTTCTTCATATTTATCTAATAAACTAATTAGTCGTCTTGCGCGAAATTTTACATCTGGCTCTTTTGAATTAGATGTTTTTATTCCTTCTAGTTCTTTTAATGTAATATCACTAATATAAAATTTCTCATTTGTTTTAAAAGCATGGTGTAATTTATTTAATAGTGCGCAAGTATCATAAAAAATTCGCATTATTCATCTTCTCCTTCATAATCTTCATCATCTTCTGCACCAGATGGAATTTGAAAACCAATTGGATTAGCTAAGGGAAGATCCTCATCTTCTAAGTCCTTTTTTAATTCATAAGTTTTTACCGCAATTTTAGTGCATAAATGTTCAGTATATTGAGTGATTAAATTTATTAAATTATTTAATAAAGGGTAGGCTAAGAGAATAAAGAGAATTCCTTGAATAAATCGTTTCATAGTAAAATCTCCTTGCTTTAGGTGCTCTTTTATTATAAAGATTATTCAAGAATTGTTAATCTTTTCTACCCATTTGTTGAATTTTATTACGATGTTTATCTAAATGTTTCGCGGAAATAGCTCTTTCTTCAATATCTGCTTCCATTCGTTTTTTAAGCATAAGCTTTTCTTTTGTTAGATCTACAATAAGTTTGGATCTTTTCCAAATTTGTTTCTTTAAACATCTTACTTCAAAACTATTTTCATTAAAATGAGGAGATTGTTTCATTTCATTGAAATAATTTAAAAGACCCTTATTTTCGGTTTTTAATAACATAATTCTTTTATCTAAATATTTCATAGTAGCTTTTATTTCTGCATACTCACAACCTTGAAATTTAGATGGATGTTTAGCATCTGCTTCATCTAATTTTGCAGTGCCTGTAAAATGACCATATTTATTTTGAATGGTAACTGTTGAAATTCCTGTTTCTAAATCAAAATTAGAATAGATTAATTTATTCATTTTATTTATCTCCTTAAAATTTTTATATAATAATTATAACATAAAAAAATAAAAAAAGCAAGTTTTAAAAAAACTTGCTTTAATAATATTATTCTTTTTTACTTTTAATTTCTGCGATAATATCATCAATACAAATTGGTGTGCAATTATGAGAATCCATACCAACGTGATACATATAAATTCTCTCTTCAAAAAAATTACTTTCATTTTGATGGGTATGACCATATAAATTAATAGTTCTAGTATCTTCTCCATTAGCAGTTACCGTAGGATAATGAGTAAGAACGAAATTTTTCTTTCCGTATTTAAGTCTATATCCCATTTGAATGTCTTCAAAAAAGCGATTTGTTTTAAAAGCTTTTAATCTAGCATCCGTATCATGATTTCCATAAGCTAAATATTTTTTACCTTTAAGCTTAGAAATTAAGCGTAAGCCCGCCTGAAGATCTTCGCCCATTATTACATCCCCAAGAAGATAAACTATATCTTCGTCAGTAACAACCGCGTTCCAATTTTTAATGATAGCTTCGTTCATTTCTTCTATTGTTTTAAAACCTCTGGCTGCGTATACAAAATCTTTATTATGATTAAAATGTGTATCACTTGTTAAAAAAATTTTTCCCATTAAAATTGTCTCCTTTCAGTAATAGTTCCTGTCTGTGGATTTACTTCATAGATAATATTAAATCCTTCTTCAAAATCTGGCGCTTCAATCTGGTTATGCATTCTTCTGATTACAGATTTTGGAACATATGACCTTGTATCTTTTCTGTTCTCATTTTGAAGTAATGCATTGGTTAAGCCTCCATTGATCCAAATTAAATTAACTTCCTCTGGATGCGAATTTATCCTAGACAAAAGTTTATTTCTTGAGGCTCTTGAAATATGAGTTGCATCAGCATATACATCGCATCCATTGGATAAAAATGTATTAATTTGTTCTACAAAAGCATTGAAAACTTCTGTTTCCCTAGAAAAATATTCTTCTCCTTCTTCAACAAGAGCAAATCTAATATTATCCCTAGAGACATGAGTCTGACATGGAAACAAATGATTTTTAATCCAAGTAGATTTTCCACTTCCAGGAATACCCATCATTAAATATAATTTAGCCATTAAACCCTCTCCCTTCAGCTATTTTTAAAAGAATCTTCGCAGTATTACCAATTAAGCAACATTCATTTTTAGTATCTATAATTATCTCTTGGATTTTAGGTTTTTTATCATATGCATCTGTATATGTAGTGGTTCGCACATGAATTAATCCGTCCTTTAAATTTGTTAATTCAATTTCTACATTTTCCGCGATATTATATTTTAAATCTCCCATATATATCTCTAAATCTCCCATATTTATTTTCTCCTATTTCATAATCCTATGACCACAATTAAAAGAATAATTAGAGTTCCAACATCTCCCATTTTTATTATAAAGACATTGCTCTTTAGAACAAATTGTTAATTCACTTACTGGAACTTTATTTCCATTTACAAAACGACCAAGCTTAAATTCTTCTTCAAAATCTGCATAAAGATATGAACCAAAAGGTCTAATTTCCGCGTGATTAGTTTCCTTTTGACAATGTA
>JAEIGA010013314.1_pt1 | contig 12517 bp, 18 predicted proteins | sample 9270691 | NCBI WGS metagenome assembly JAEIGA01 (sample SAMN17057246, study PRJNA624740) | gut metagenome | biome: biome; isolation source: fecal sample | host: Bos grunniens | place: China: Xizang | collected 2019
AGTCTGCTGACATTAAGAAAGCGGAAGCAGATGCTGCTTATACCATTCAGAAGGAAGAGCAGCGTAAGACAATTGAAACTACACAGGCAAATGCTAACCTTGCTCGCTTGGAAAAGGAAACTGAGTTGAAAGAGCGGGAAGTTGCTATTAAAGAGCGTACCCTTGAAGCCGATGTAAAGAAAACTGCTGAAGCTAAGAAGTATGCTGTTCAGCAGGAAGCAGATGCTCAGCTGTATCAGATTCAGAAAGCATCTGAAGCAGAGCTTTTTGAGCGTCAAAAGAAAGCTGAAGCTGAAAAGTTTGAAGCTTTGCAGATTGCAGAAGCTACCAAGGCTCATGCGGAAGCAGAAAAGTTTGCTAAGCAGCAGCAGGCTGAAGCTGTTAAGGCTCAAGGTTTGGCTGAGGCTGAGTCTATTAAGGCTAAGGGTGAAGCTGAGGCTGCGGCTATTCGCGCGAAAGCTGAAGCGGAAGCTAATGGTATGTTGAAAAAGGCTGAGGCTATGGCCGCTTATGGTGAGGCCGCAAAACAAGATATGCAGTTGCAAGCTCTTAAGGTTTATTTTGAGCAGTTACCTGCTATTGCCGCAGCAGTTGGACAGGGCTATACTAACGTAGATAAGATTATCATGTATGGTGATGACTCTTCTAAGTTAGCTGGTAATATTATGACAAATGTATCTCAGATCTCTGAAGGTCTTAATGAGTCTATGGGTATTGATTTAAAGAGCTTGCTTGCAGGTTTCTTTGGCGGTACTCTTGCTAACAGGACTGAGTAATTAAAAATAAAGTGATAGATAAAAGATCTATCACTTTATTTTTTTATAAATTTTTGTTATAATATTTATATAAGAAATAAGGAAAAGGAATAATAAAAATGACAAAAACTTTTAATGCAAGTTTAACTACTTTGTATACTTTTTCAGTTAAAGAAGAAGATGTGCGAGAAGCTTATGACATTCCCGAAGATAAAGATATTCCAGATTTTCTTTGGAATAATTACGCTTTTAGTTTATTAACAGATTTTGAACTTGTAGATAGTAGCGGTCAAATTCATATTATTCCTAACGATATAGAATTTGAGGAAGATAAATAAAAATTATTTTAAAAAGGAGATATATAATGGGAAGATACGATAATGAAGATTATAGTAACGGTTCTACTATGGGCCGTCAGAGAGACTTGGTTCTTTCTGTAAATGAATTTTGTTTCTTGCAGAATAAGACCGATGGTAGTATTAAGTCCCAAGTTGGACCTACAACTATTACCATTTCTCAGCAAGAAACTCTTGTAACTTTTGATAGCAAGAGTAAGAAGTTTATTGAAACTTCTAACTTTGATCAGGCTAAGCAGCTCTTTGTGTCTGCACCTGAAGGTTGGTATGTAATTTTGAAGAATCCTACTACTGACAATAGATACCCAGAAGCGGGCAAGGCTAATATCACTCCTTCTACTATGGTAATTGGTAAGAAGATTAATATTCCTGGTCCTAATTCTTTTGCATTGTATCCTGGACAGATGGCAAAGGTTATTCGTGGACATAGACTTCGTTCTAATCAGTATCTGTTAGCTCGTGTTTATGATGCGGCAGCAGCACAGGAAAATAGCAAGTCTGCTACTGTAATTGATGCTGAAGGTAATAAGGTTGAGCAGAATGAAACCTATCATGCAGGTCAGTTGTTGGTAATCAAGGGTACTGATGTTTCTTTCTATATTCCGCCTACTGGAATTGAAGTTATTCCGATTGGAGATAAAGGAAATAAGAATAGCTATTCCAATGATGATTTTGTAAGAGATGCTGTTACTCTTGAACGTCTTGAGTATGCAATTTTGAAGGACGAAGATGGCGAAAAGAGATATGTGCATGGTCCTGCCGTGGTATTTCCTAAGCCGACAGAAACTTTTGTTACCGCTTCTAAGGGTAGCGTAATCTTTAGAGCATTAGAGCTTTCTCCTATTAGTGGTATTTATGTAAAGGTTATTGCTGCTTATAAGGATGATAAGGGTGTTGAGCATCCTGTTGGTGAAGAATTGTTTATCACTGGTAAGGATCAGATGATTTATTATCCTCGTCCTGAGCATGCTATGATCCAGTATGACGGAAAATATATGCATCATGCCATTGCCATTCCAAAAGGCGAAGGACGTTATGTATTAAATAGATTAACTGGTGAAATTAAAACTATTGTTGGGCCTCAGATGTATTTGCCTGATCCCAGAACCGAAGTGGTTGTCAAGAGAAAGCTGTCTGAAAGAGAATGTAATTTGATGTATCCTGGTAATTCAGAGGTTCTTAATTACAATCGTGGGCTGACAGAAAAGGTTGTTGAGAAGTTGGCGGCAAAGGGTCTTACTTCTTCTGCAAGTGCTAGATCTTATTCTATGGGCTTTATGCCTGAAGATGCTACTGCAACACTTACTACTGCTTCTTGTAGTGCACTTGATACCGCTTATTTAGATAACGCATATGCAACAAGCAATGCTACTGATACTTTGGCTATTTTTGAAGCAGGATCTAACGTAAGCCGAGGAACTTCATATACCAAGCCCCGCACAATTACACTTGATACTAAGTATGATGGTGTTGTTGGAATTGATATTTGGACTGGATATGCTGTAAATGTAGTATCTAAGAATGGAACTAGAGAGGTTGTACTTGGACCTACTACTCGTTTATTGAATTATGATGAAACTCTTGAAGGAGTTGAGCTTTCTACTGGTAAGCCTAAGACTACAGATAGATTGATTAACACTGCCTTTTTAAGAGTTGAAAACAATAAAGTAACTGATATTGTTGTGGTTCAGACCTCTGATTTTGTTAATGTGGAAATCAAAATTTCTTATTGCGTAAACTTTTTGAAAGAGCACAAGGATAAGTGGTTTACAGTTAGCAATTATGTAAAATATTTGTGTGATAGACAGAGAAGTCTGTTGAAGAATGAAGCAAAGAAATATACTATTGAAGAGTTCTACAATAAGGCAACTGAAATTGTAAGAAATATCGCTCTTGATATTCCTAACTCTAAGAAGGCTGAAAAGAAATATGCAGGTAGATTCTTCAAGGAAAATGGTATGATTGTATATGATGCTGAGGTTCTTGAAGTAAGAGTAGATCGTAATGTGGCGGCTATGTTAAGTGAGTTCCAGAGTAATTCTGTCCGCAAGGCTCTTGAATTGTCTGATGCAACTCAGAACATGGAAAAAATCACTAAGCTCGCTGAGTATGAAAAGAAGCAGGCTGAACTTGATTATAATAATAAAGTTTATCAGATGACTTTAGATGCTAAGGCAACAGAAGAGAGATTGAAGAATAAGGCAACTGAAGAAAAGCTTCAGGCAGAAACTCGTCTCGCTGCTAAGCAGGCTGAATCTGATCTCCAGATTGTTATTGATAGGATTGAAGAAGCTAAGAGAGCTCGTACTAAGGCGGAAAATGATGCTCGTATTGCACTTGAAAATGAATTGCAGAAGATTGAGGCGGCTAAGCAGAAGGCTTACGCTGAAACTGTGGATACCATCATGTCATCTATCTCTGAGGATCTTATTGCCGCAATGAATGATAGATCTAATGCTAACTTGATGGAAGCTCTGACTCGTAATATGTCTCCTTATGCACTTGCAACCAAGGGTGAATCTATTACCGATGTAACAACTAAGTTACTAAGAGGAACACCTATTGAACAGGTAATTCAGAGCATTGATACGATTAAGAAAGCTGATGTTTCTATTTAATATAAACTGATACAAGGCGGGAGTAATTCCCGCCTTGGTCAATTTTCTTTAATTTAGATAGTAGCAATTTTATATATTATGAACCTTTTAAAAATTCCAGGGAAGGTTTAATTTGCTATAAGTATTTTTTATTGATTTTTTATTAAAATTATTATATAATATTTATATAAAAGGAAAGGAAATGATAATATGATTTTATGGTTTTGTTTATTATTGTGGCTTGGAGCTCCTGGTTGGCTTTGGCTAGTGTTTTTAATTACATTTTTTGCAAAGTGGGTGTTAAATAATGAGTAGAAAAATAACGCAGAAAAATCAACATGACTTTTTTATTGAGCAGCATAGATTGCCAAATAGTAAGCCTAAAAGAGTAAGACCTCCAAAAGTAACTGATTCAAATTTTTTGCAAGAATTGGAAAAGTATGAAGTGCTTTGTCAGTGGAGTCCAATTCCTCTATTTAGCGGCATACTTGTTGCTATAACATATTCTGTTCCTATAGAAATAAGTATTTGGTTTTTATTGATCATTGCTGCGGCAAGTTTAAGAACTGAATGGGGCAGAAAGGAAGATTAATATGGCTAAATATGTTATTGAAGAAAATGAATTAAAGAATTTTTTAAAGGATTCTTTAATACTTATGGTGATTCAAGTTGGTGGAAAGAAAAATTTTTTTGATTTTATGAGAAAGAATTTTTCTAATCGTATTTCGATTCCAGAAGATGAAAAAGACTTTACTTTAGATTATATTATTGACCAAATGATTAAAATTGATTATATGACATTGGAGGATATATTATATGCTAAATAAAAAAGGCGAGAGAGAATTAGTATATATTGTACTAATTGATGATATTCTACCTATTGAAGGTGCTGAAAATGTTGAGTTAGCTGTAGTGGGCGGCTGGCGTATTATGGTGCGCAAAGGTCAGTTTAATGTTGGAGATATGGCAATTTATTTTGAAATTGATTCTAAGGTTCCAGAAACTGAGCCTTTTATGTTTCTTGCCGCAAAACATTTTAAAGTAAAAACTCAAAAATATTTTAAGGGAACTGTAATTTCACAAGGTTTGTTAATGCATCCTAATGATTTTGGTTGGACCGCTGCAGAGGATCGCATTGTAGCATCTAATAAAATTTATTTTGTCGGAGATTTTCTAACTAAGAATCTGGGTGTAACTTATGCCGATGCCGAGGATAATAAGCGTAAAGCCAATTCCGCAGATAAATATAAGGTAATGGCACAGCGTCGTCCAAACATTTTCAAGAAGCCATGGGCTCGTTGGATGATGAAGCGTAATTGGGGACGTAAAATTATGTTCCTGTTGTTTGGAAGAAAGAAAGATAAACGTTCTGCTTGGCCCGCATGGGTATCTAAGACTGATGAAGAGCGTGTTCAGAACATGGCTTGGATTCTAAATGATAAGAGTGAGTGGTTGGCTACTGAGAAAATTGATGGTACCTCTACTACTGCTACTCTCCGCATGAAAGGACGCAAAAAATATGATTTCTACATTTGCTCTCGAAATGTAGTTTTTGATAAGCCAGATAAGAAATGTTTCTATGAAACCAATGTTTATACTGAAATGGCTGAAAAATATGATTTTGAAAAAGTTTTATTAGATCTTTGTAAAAGATTCAATCTTGAGTGGGCAACCATTCAGGGCGAGACCTATGGTGCAGGAATCCAAAAGAGAGAGTATGGACTTAAAGGTCATGACTTTATGGCGTTTAACTTAATTTTCTCTGATAAAGGAAGACTTAATTCTGCGGAAGCAGCAAATCTGCTAAAAGAATATAACATTCCATGGGTTCCCATTGTATCTCATCACTTTATCCTTCCTGATACTGTAGAAGAGCTACTTGCTATTGCAACTGATAAATCTGTTATTGATGGCGGAATGAGAGAAGGTCTTGTATTTAGATCTCCAGATGGAACTCGTTCTTTCAAAGCTGTATCTAATGAGTTCCTGCTAAAATATCATAATTAAGAAAGGAAATAACTATGACTATTGAACAGTTACAAAAAGATATGGTTGCCGCAATGAAAACAGGAAATAAGGAAAAGAAAGCAGTTATTTCTGATTTTATTTCCTGTGCTAAAAATATGGCAATCGCAAAGAAATGTAAAGACAATATCACAGAAGATATTGTTATGGAAGCTATCATGCGAACTAAGAAAATCTGTCAAGAGCAGATTGATACTTGCCCCGCTGAACGCGTAGAGGCGCTGGCCGCTTTTAAACAAGCTATGGTGTATATTGATGAGTATGCTCCTAAAATGATGACAAGAGAAGAAATTAAAGATGCTTTTTATAAATGCTTTACTCTTGAAAATGGAGAAATTACTATTCCTACAAATAAAGGAATAGTTATGAAAACCTTTATGCCTATTGTAAAAGGTAAAGCAGATGGAAAGCTTGTAAATGAAGTGATTGAAGAAATTTTAAAGCCGTACAATTAAGTACGGCTTGATTTTTTATTAAAATTATTATATAATATTTATATAAATAATGAGGTGATATACATGAGATTATGGCATACTAATTTAATATCCGTTTTACCTAGAGAACAACTTGTAGCTCAATGGCGTGAATTATCTGCTATTGCAGGATCAATTCAACAAAAAGGCACTCCTAATCATGCTTTAGTAAATTTTGTTTTACATTATCCCTTTGAACATTTTATTTCTTATGCTTATCACATTCGCGCAGAAATGACTCGTCGTGGCTATAAAACTATGGATGCAGTTTGGAATAAAATCGCTAGTTTAGATGATAATTATAATATTCTCTCTTTAGATGAGGTATATAAAGAAAAAATGGATAATACCTATTTAAAGATTTGTTTTTATAATTTATATGAAAAGATGTTATGTGATGCTATAGATAGTAAATCTTGGAGTTTAATTTGCGAAAAAGCAGGAGGTTTATTATTATGTTAATTAAAATAAAAAGTAAATATGAAAAAGAAAAAGAAGCTCAAGTAAAAAGAAAATTTGCTTTTTTACCAGTTTATGTATCAGAAACTGCTGCAATTTGGTTAGAACGATATTATATTATGGAGTTTAATGAATATATTTGCTATGGTCGTTCTTTTTATTTTTCTTCAAAAGTAAAATTTTTTGATTATGTTAGAGATGTTATAGAGTACAATTTACCTCCTTCTAAAAAAATATATTGCAGACCGAAAGGGAGTAATGATAATGAAAATCAGATTTGAGAAAACAAAAAAAATAAAAGTTTATATTACTGGCGACACTCATGGCGGGTATCATAAAATTAAAAATTTTTGTAAGAAAAATGAAACTTCCAAAGATGATGTTTTAATTATCTTAGGTGATGCTGGATATAATTATTTCTTTAATGAAAGAGATACTCAAGTAAAAAAGAAAATTGCAAAAATGCCTATTACTCTTTTCTGTATTAGAGGAAATCATGAGGCGCGACCGGAAAATGTAGAAGGTATTTTAACAGAGCTTTTCTTTGAAAATACTGTATATGTAGAACCAGATTTCCCAAATATTAAATATGCAATAGATGGTTTAAATTATGCTATTCCTATTGAATATGTTTCTGCAAATGATTTTTATGATATTGAAAAATATGATTATGACTATGAAGATAGCTATTTCGTAACAAAAGCTCATACAATGGTGATTGGTGGTGCTTATTCAGTTGATAAATACCATCGCATTGCCAATGGTTGGTCTTGGTTTGAAAATGAGCAATTAAATGATGAAGAAAAACAAGATATTAAAGATTATCTTAATTTCTTATATTCAAAAGGTAATAATCGAATTGATGTTTTCTTAACTCACACTTGCCCTTGTATTTATGAGCCAACTGACTTATTTCTTCCTATGGTGGATCAATCAATGGTAGACAAATCAATGGAGCGCTTCTTAGGAGAAATAGAATTTCATTTTCCTTACTTAGCTTGGTTCTGGGGACATTATCATGCTGATAGAGAGTATCCTATTGGAGAAGATAATGTTCGGCGAGTTATGTTAATGGATAAAGTATTAGATTTTTCAAGTTATATGACAGATTTACTTAATGAAACAAATAAAACTTATGCTGATTATATAATGAATAGTTAAAGAGGGTTTAATAACCCTCTTTTGATTTTTTATAAAAATTATAGTATAATATTATTATACAAAAGGAAAGGATTTGATATTTATGCCAAAAAATAAAGAGATTTCTAAAAGTGAGTTTTATTGTACCTATTGCGCTCATAGGGGGATTCCTATTGCTCGTCGTGTTAATCAACAAAGAGAGCCTGGTCATTTAAAGAAGCTTTTTTGTTTACATTGTCAAAAGGAAACTAATCATGCTGAAATTAGACCTTTTGGAAAATATACTTTAGAAGATTTCTTAGAAGAGTATGAATTAGGAAGATTTATTGATGGTAAAAGAGTTGCAGTTGCAGATTTAACCTCTTGCAAACATACTGACTGTGCCTTTAATAAACATGGAAAATGTTGGAATGCTGATAAGACTTATGAATGTGAGGTGCGGCAATGATTTTTTCAGATGATACTTATGAAGTTGGTTTAAATTCAATGAAAGAAAAAGGCATTGTCAATGTAACTGTGACTTATTTTGATACATCAGAACATCTTAAGCCTAAAAAGAAAAATATTATCATTGATTTTAATAATGATCTTATTATTCAAGGAGATATAAGTAAATTTATTGTAGATTATTATCTTCCCTCTCGAAAGGAAAAAGAAGAAAAATGAGTAAATTGATGTTAATGATGGGTATCCCTGGAAGCGGAAAGACTACAGTGGCAAAAAAATTAATTGGTGAAAATATAGAATATATATCAAGAGATGAAATAAGATTTGCTATATTAAAAGATGGTGATAATTATTTTTCAAAAGAAAATCAAGTATTTGATGAGTATATTAGAAGAATTAATTGCGCACTTAATGAAGGACATGATGTTATTGCTGATGCAACTCATTTAAGTCGAGGATCAAGAGCTAAAGTGCTTAATAGATTAACAGCTAAGCCTGATACTGTTATTGTAACTATGCCTTACGTATCTCTTGAAACAGCGCTTGAAAGAAATGAAAAACGCGCGGGCTTGGCTAAAGTTCCGGAAAACCAGATTCGTAGAATGTTTCACCAGATTGAACTTCCCACATATGAAGAAGGAGTTAATTATTTCTTTAAGTATGCAGATGAAAAAATGATAGTGATAGATTTAAAGGAGACAATATGATTGAAGTAATTTCTAATGGTATTTATCCTAAACAATGCACTTGTGAAAAATGTCATGCAGTTTTATCTTATTATGGCATAGATATAGAAAGTGAAACTGTTCGTCGATATATTCCTGAGGTAGATGCAATAAATCTTATGTATCAAAATTATATAAGATGTCCTCAATGTGGATGTAGAATTATTTTAGAAAGGTCGAATGATAATGAATAAAATTTGGATAGTGTCAGATTGGCATTTTAATCATAATAAAGATTTTATTTGGAAAGCTCGCGGCTATGAGTCCGTTGAAGCTATGAATCAAGATCAAATTAAAAAACATAATGCAACAGTTGCAGATGATGATATTGTTTATGTTCTTGGCGATTGTATTATGGGAGATCTTGAGGCGGGAATTGCTATTCTTAAGCAGCTTAAGGGTAGAAAATATCTGGCTTATGGCAATCATTGCACCGATGCCCGCCTTGCCGCATATAGAAAAGAAAATATTTTTGAAGAAATTAATATGGGATATAGAATTAAAAAAGGTAAATATTCTTTCATTCTTAGCCATTATCCTCAACTTGTAGCAAACGGTGGAGAAGAGCAAAAGATTTATAGTATTCATGGTCATACCCATAGTACAAATCCTTTTAGTGAAGTATTTCATACTTATAATGTAAATATTGATGCTCATAATGGATATCCTGTATCTATTGATCAAATTATTACAGATATAAAGGAGAATAAAAATAATGTTGAAGCATAAGTATACACTTATTGATTCTAATTTTTTTGATAGCGGATTATCTTACGCAATTATTCAAACTCCTCTTGGAGAATTTGGAGCATATTCTCGTTGTCTTGAGGAAGATATGGATTATGCATCTTCATTCTGTGGATGTGAAGTTGCGGAATGTAAAGCCTTTGTTAAATATGCAAAACAGCAAATTTCAAGGCAAAAAGAAAAAGTAAAGGCATTAAATGAAACATATAAAGAAATGTCTGATATTTATAATTTTAATGCCAATTCTCCAGAAGCTATTTTTATTCGTAAGAAAATTGAAAGAGAAAATGCAAAAATAGCTACAATGGAAGAAGAATTGCTAGCAATCAAAAAGCATATTGAAGCTTTAATTGTTAAAAGAGATGAATATACTAAAGCTTTAAGGGCAAAGAAAGAAAATTAATAATAGCATTTTTTCATATTTAAGGAAGAGTAAATACTCTTCCTTTTTTATTTTATTTTAAGGAGGTTATATTAATGACTAAATTAGAAAAATTAGTTCATGATGAGAAGAAATGGGAATTAGAAAAAACTATTCTTCAAAGGAGAGCTGCTTTAAATGCAGATAAAAAACAGTATTTTCCAAAAGTTAGCACATCTAAGTTATTAATTGCTTTCCTTTTTATTAATTGCACATTAATAGAAATTTTTACTGGATGGGTAACAGTAAAAAGTTTTACTTTAGCAATGATGACTGGAGCTATTATAGATTTTACTCCATTGGTTACATTGATTGGCACTGTTGTAGGTGAAGTAATTGCTTTTGCTATTTATGCTCTTAAATCAACAAAAGAAAACACCAAAGGCGGAATTGTGTATGAGAGTGCAATGAAAGATATTACTGCCGCAGATGAACCAAAAGGTTGAAAGGAGTTAAAAAATGTTAGAATTTTTAGCAAGTTATTGGTGGATTATTCTTCTTATTATTGCAATTCTTGTAGTAGTAGGATATTTCCTTTATACGTTTATCCATATGCCCAGTTCAAAACAGTTGGCTAAGTTAAGTGAATGGTTATTATGGGCAGTGGCTCAAGCAGAAAAAGAATTGGGTTCAGGAACAGGTCAGTTAAAATTAAGATATGTATATGATATGTTCTTAGTTCGTTTTACTAAATTAGCTTCTATTATTTCCTTTGAAGCTTTTAGCTTATTAGTAGACGAAGTGTTAGAAAAATTTAGAAAAATGCTTGAAACAAATGCAAATGTTCAAGATTTTATTGAGAAATAAGGAGATTGATTATGACAGAAAATGAACAACGTTTTCTTAATTTAGTTGGACCAAAAGCAGTCAATGACTATAAGCAAAGCGGAATTTTATCTTCTGTTACTATTGCTCAAGCCTGTCTTGAATCTGGTTTTGGTACAACAGAATTAGCTTCTAAAGCTAATAATTTATTTGGAATGAAAGTCGGATTGTCTGGTGAAAACTGGGGAACTTGCTGGGATGGCGTTTCTAAACACACAAAAGCAACTTCAGAGCAGAAACCAGATGGAACCGAATATAGGATTATTGCAGATTTTAGAAAATATCCTAATATAGATAAAAGTATTGAAGATCATTCTTTATATTTATCAAATGCAAAGAATGGCTATCAATTAAGATATAAAGGATTGGTTGGAGAGAAAAATTATAAAAAGGCTGTTCAGATTATTAAAGATGGCGGCTATGCTACAGATATTAATTATGTTGCTAAAATTTGCAAATTGATTGAAAGATTAAATTTAACAAGGTATGATAAAATGGCTGAACAAAGTTGTTATATTCAAAAATTTATGACTGAAAGCCCTTATTATACAAAACCATCAACAATGACTCCAAAAGGACTAATGCTTCACAGTACAGGGCACCCACAACCCAATGCTATGAATTATTATAATTATTGGAACAATGCAAATTATGATACCGCTTGTACGCATGGTTTAATTGATGGTAATACAGGGCAAGCTTATCAGATTCTTCCTTGGAATTATAAAGCCGCACATTGCGGAAAAGGTCCAAATGGATCTGGTAATAATACACATATTGCAGTTGAAATGTGTGAACCTGCTGAATTATCTTACACAGGTAATTTCACTTTTATTTGCACTAATAAAACAAAAGCAATAGAAACTGCAAATAGAACATATAAAACTGCTGTTAAACTATTTGCTGAATTATGTAAAATGTATAACTTAAATCCTTTAGCTGATGGCGTTATTATTGGGCACTGGGAAGGTCATAAACGCGGGATTGCCTCTGCGCACGAAGATCCAGAGCATTTCTGGAATGGTCTAGGACTATCTTATACTATGGATGGTTTTAGAAAAGATGTGGCTAATGCCTTAAAAGGACAAGATCCAGTCACTCCTGTTACACCTGAACCTGTGGCGCCTTCTAGCAACCTTCCCGCAACTCCTTTTCAAGTAAGAGTGATTATTGATGATTTAAATTATCGTAGTCAACCTCTTATGGGAGATCAATATGTAGTTGGTCAAACTGGCAAAGGCGTTTTTACCATTACAGAAGTAAGAGATGGAGAATGGGGTAAGTTATTATCGGGAGCAGGATGGATTTATCTTCTAAATACTAATTATTGCACAATTTTAGGAACTGTTCAAACAAAAGCTAAACAGCCTTTTAAAGTAAGAGTAACAGAAAACGCTTTAAATTATCGAAAAGGCCCAGGTATCCAATATGGAGTAAATGGAGTTATTAGAGATAGAGGCGTTTATACAATAGTAGAAGAAAAAGATGGTTGGGGCCGTTTAATATCAGGTGCGGGCGGGATTAATCTTTATTATAAAAAAAAAAAA
>JAEIGA010013315.1_pt1 | contig 12517 bp, 11 predicted proteins | sample 9270691 | NCBI WGS metagenome assembly JAEIGA01 (sample SAMN17057246, study PRJNA624740) | gut metagenome | biome: biome; isolation source: fecal sample | host: Bos grunniens | place: China: Xizang | collected 2019
GCTGTGATACTTCTTATCAAGCTCAATTAGCTCCTTCAAGAAAGGATACCTCTCGCTATCCGGACAAGCCACATTGTCAAGAGAGAGATTACGCAGAGTAAGGTGCAGTTCACGCATCTTCTGTAGAATGGAAGCATTCTCCACGTACAAAGCCTGAATCTCTGCTGGCAGAAGGTCATGGTCAGCACGCATGCCAGCCTTAAACTTCGGTGAAGCAGAAACGGCAGAATCAGTAGAGTCGGCAGTTTCTGTGGAACCAGAAGCAGAATCATTACCCTCTCCATTCTCACCACCAGATGAAGCAGAAGAACCCTCAGAAGATGCATCCAAGTTACGAAGGATCGCAATCTTATCTACCTTCTTCTGCATCTCCTGCACCTGCTCATGCGTAAGCCTTTCAAGACGGAACTTCATATACTTACGGATATGATGTTCAATGAAATCCCCATGTTTCTTGGCGTTCCTTGACAGATTACGGTACATAATCTGATTGTTAGACAACTGCAAGAGGTACAAAGCACCCTTGTCATAGTCACGTTCAGAAGCCGGCATATCAAGCCAAGCTTTGACTTCCTCTGTAAAATTATTATCCATAGAAATAGAATTATATGTTATTGACAACACAAAGTTAGATATAACCAACTATCAATGAAAAGACAAGAAACACCTCAGGATTTAGAAATCTTCTTCAGATCATCATAATCCTTTGCCTTAGCCTCCAACTCTACGAGTGCTCTCCAGCAATCCATGGCAAGAACCTCCCTTTCCTTTGTGATATCCCCACCAGTGAGAGCACGTATTTGGGTATTCATGCTATCCTGCAACTGTTGCATGGAAGGTAAATAAGCCTCTGAACCCTCAACGGACTTATAGAAATGACGGAACATATTAGCAAACATCTTCTTTACAGACGTAAGCCAATAGAAAATAGAAATCTCCTCGATGGGATTAAGACGAATGTACTTGTAACGATACAGGATCTTTGCCATATCCCACAGCAGAGCCTTGCGCTCAGTCTGCAGATATCCCTGGTAAAGATTATCAAGACACAAGTAATCTTCAAAAGAAACATCCTGAAGGTCAGCACGCACGGCACGGTGAAACCCTATGCGTGATAGACGCACAGGATATGAAGGAACATCAGCAAGCCAAGCCAAGGCAACGGAAGCCTCAGTAATCTGTAAGGAAGTCAAAGGGAACACCTTGCCATTACAACGAACGAGGTAAACGCCACCATGACGCGACACCACCTGCAAGCCACCCCATTTAAGAAGGCAAAGACCTTTAATCTGACTTAAAGAATAATCCTTAGAGAAGAGCCTGAATACATAACGCAGTTGTGTATCAGAAAGCTCGCTCCACGATTTGGGAAGAGAAATGTTTAGAATGTGTTTCATACAAGGAAAACTAAAACAAATAATCATAAACTAGAACCAATACCCAGTATCCTCTATTTTATTTTCAAAGACCGGAGACTCAAAAAGATTAGCAATATCGGAAGTATGCCATGAAGGAAACACCGAAGGATGGTTCCTGATGACATTGACGATATGCACCAGGGCGGTGGGTGGGGAGAATACTGAAGGCGCTGTTTCGCTAAGTCTCTGCTTAAGAATCTGCGCCTCGTATGCCCGTAAGGAACGGATGACGCTCTTCACTAAGTGTGAAGAAGAGGAATGTGACACTGCCTCCTTCCGAAAGTCATCCATCTGTTCCTGTCCAATGAATTGAGCCACAACATGAAGCTCAATATCGAGCAGAATTTGGCGCACTTCACAATACTTCTGCCAAAGACGCTTCCCCTCACCTATGAAATCACAGATGTCAAGGTTGGGGAAGAGAGTAGAGCAGAAGAACTCAGCCTGAGCGGTAGAACACCAGCCAGGCACGTCAGGCAATGCAGAAAGCAGGAGCCGGATCGCCCCGTCGCGTTCCGTCTCCAGCGACTCAAGCAGCCTGTAAACCCTCTCCTTGCTTGCAGGAGCAACATTGCTATTACTCACGACCCCGAATCCGTTAGGAGTAAGGATAAGGTCGAGAGACGGAATAGCATTTTTATAAGCCTCACAGACAACAATCTTTGTCGCATACACCTTTACCACCTCCTCGTCACCACACCCAGCAATGAAATCAAGGACACCTTTAGACAGAAAGGTACCCTCAACCCATATCTCAGCCAGTTCAATGAACGGTGAGAGCTTATCAAACAAAGGCACCTCCCCCTTGACAGAAGAAATCACATTAGGAATATATTTCCTAAGAACAGCCTCCGAAGTAACCAGTTTCATAGTATATTTGAATCATAAGAATTACGATGCAAATATACCACAGGTATAAGACACATGGAAAGACAAGAAAAAGGTACGACTCACAAAGAATCGTACCAATTTAGAAGCAGAAGCCTCTGCTAAGCCACTTTGGACTTAGCAGAATTCTTCACCTCTTCGATGCAAGAAGTAATCATTGCTGAAGCACGCTTCACATCAAACAACACTGTTTTGATGAAGGACGCCTCTTCTTTGAGGCTCTTCAGCCATGACTTGAGATAAGCAGCAGAATCTTCTTTGATATGCTTGTCCATACCGAAGAACTGAGCAACCAGAGCAGCGGTAAGCTCAGCCACAAGCTCCTCACGAGCATATTCGGGAGAACCGAAAGGAGCAAGCTTAAGACGATTCAAGCGATTTTCGCTACCTGTTGAGTGAGCCATTTCATGAAACAGATTAGAATAGAACGATTCACCAGAAACGAATTGTTCATATTCAGGAATCACGATACAATCCTTTGAGATGCTGTAGTAAGCATTATCGCCATGTGTAGGCTTAATGGGACAAACCCAGAGATTCTTCTGAATCACTGTGTCCATAGGCTCAAAGCGGAAAGACTTCTCAGAAGTATGAGGCTTTACAGACTTCATGTCAGCGATATATTTTTCATACATATCAGGACGAACTTCTTGCATATTTGTCTGATCAATGTTGAAGACATTATAGACATTAAGCTTGGGATACACCTTGTATTCCTCTTTCTCGCTATCGGAAAGGCTTTTGTAATCCTCCCACTTAATCTTTGAACCATCCTTTGTATGCACGCAAGTGAAGGAAGTAAGGAAAACAGGGAAACTCTTTTCACCCTTGCGCACTGCGACAATGGGAAGCTTATTACCCTCGGCATCCTTCAGAGGCTTCAGCCCCTCCTTGGTACGAGAGAAATTAAGAGCACTCACTTTATCGAAGGTACAGAAGATAGGATATTTGTAACCCTGCTTCTCACAATGCATGATAAGCATCAGACTATTCATGCCAGAGTAATTACGACCATCGAGATTTCTGGGCCAACGCATGGATGAATCCGTAAACCAAGGCTTTTTCCAATCCTGCTGAATAGATTCGATTTTCTCAATCATTGTTTCAGCAAACAGATTAAGAGCCTTTTCCTGTGCACTCTCAGATGAAGCAGCCTTACTATTCTTCGTGCTTTGCTTCCAAGACTTTGTAGTGTTCATGACTAAATACGAATGTTATAAATGGATACTGTTTGAATTTTACAGTGCTATCCAAAAGTGAGCAAGGAAAGAGCACAAGCAAATAATTTCAAGGAAAAAGAGAGGAATACCCACTTTAGATATAAAGTGCGGAAGGTTGCCAATCTTTTTGTGAAGCAAATAGTACCATACGATATTTTCGGTAATCGGCTTGCCTTAACTTTGCAATGGAAAATGTGACAGGAGCCAGGAGATAACCGTATGGCGGAAGAACACCAAAGTGGAACAGCACAGAGATATGTAGCGTAAGCAAGAGAGTGCGGACAATGCTCCTTTTGCAACAAACAATGAAAACCAGAATCCAGCAACGGAAAAGGAAAGAGCCACGGAACATACCATGCCGGCACGAATAAGAAATCCGAGCAACGAAGACATGCCGATGCAATCAAAATGAAAAGTGAAAGCAAACAATATCCCTTATCACCAAGAAGTGATGCCTACCGAGCACCAGGACTGAAGACAGATGCTGGTAAGCGACTATAACAAGCAAGTGATAATGAAAAGACCCTATTCCTCACCACAAACGGTGCAAAGAATGGTGATTAAGTGGATTCAAAAGCAGATGGCGAGAAGGCGAAAATGTAAAATAGCGCATTCTAAGACATGTAAAATATGTAATTTATTGCGTTCTGGCACATATGAAATATGTAAAATAGTGCATTCTGCAAGTAGGTTTTATGTAAAATAGTGCATTCTATAAAAATATTTTCTGTATTTTTGTGGCATAAAACGAAGAAATATGGCACGAATCATTGATAAAAGAGTACTGGAAACCATACTAAGGGACCAGCAGGAAGAACTTGTCTTCAGACGTAGTGAAATACTTTGCCACCGCAAGGAAGAAAGTATGATTGACCTAAACAGTACCCAGGCACAAGTTGTCATTGGTGTACGCAGGAGCGGCAAATCAACTTTGTGTTTCCAAGCACTTGAAAATGCTGGAGTAAAGTATGCCTATGTGGATTTTGACGATGAACGGTTAAAAAAGATTTCTTCTGAACAGCTTAATGACATACTTGAAACTCTGTATAAGATATATGGAGAGTTTGATTACCTGTTTCTTGATGAAATACAGAATGTTGACGGATGGCATCTTTTCGTAAATCGAATACTGAGAAGAAAAATGCATGTAATTATTACTGGTTCCAATGCCAATCTGCTCAGTGGAGAACTTGCGACACACCTATCAGGAAGAGCTAAGGAAATACATTTATATCCCTTCTCTTTTGAAGAATACTGTGTTATGAACAATGTTCAGACTACCAACAGAACGACCAAGGCAGAAGGGTTAATGCGTTCCGCTTTTGATGCTTTTATGCAAGAAGGCGGATTCCCTGAGCTTCTCACCATTGGTGACAAACGGACATATATCAAGGATTTGCTAGATAATGTTTTAAAAAGAGATATAGAGGAACGCTATAAAATATCATATAAAGCTACGTTTGAACAAATGGCACATCATTTGTTAAACATATGTCCGACCAAAATAAATATCTCGGATCTTGCAGAAACATTCCACATAAAATCAAATCATACAGTACAGAACTATTTATCGTATCTTTGCCAGGCATATGTTTTGATATCTATCCAGAAATATTCCAGAAAAAGCAAGATACGCATGAGCCAGGAGAAAGTTTATGCTGTTGATGTTGCAATGATGAATCAGAGAGAAAATGCTATGGCAGGTGATAACCTTGGATGGAGATTAGAAACAATCGTTCTAATACAACTACTGCGCACATGCAAGAGCAACGGATGGGATTTATATTATTTAAATGAAAGAAGTGCCGAGTGTGATTTCTTGATATGCAACGGAAATAATGTACTGCAAGCCATACAAGTATCTTATGACATATCCACCCCGAAAACCTATAATCGTGAAATAAACGGATTGATGGCAGCAAACAAGTCAACAAAGTGCGAAAATCTTCTATTGTTAACAGATCACGATTATAACGATATAGAGCATAATGGAAAGAAGATTTCCATTAGACCTGTATATGACTGGAGTTGCACACTAGACAACGTATGAACACCTAAATACTAAATTAATACGGAGGACTCACCAAAGAATCCTCCGTATTTCATAACACCCACCAGCTTATTTGCTGGCAGGCTTACGACCGCGCTTCTTAGGCGCCGGAGCCTCGGAAGGAGAATCATTCTGCTCCTGATGAGCCACAGGCACCTGTGGAATCTTATCGCAGATAGCGACCCTGTATCCCTTGCGGACCAGGCGAGGCAGATAAGTATCAAGTGCATGATAAGGAAAACCAGCCATGTAAACACCATCCTGACTTCTCTTGGTAAGGGTGAGACCCAGAGAATCGGCAACCTTCTGTGCATCTTCATGGTACGACTCGTAGAAATCCCCACAACGGAAGAGGAGCAATGCATCAGGATGCTTGGCTTTCAGCTCATCATATTGACCTGACAAGGAAAGAGAGAGATTATCGGAAGGCTCAGACAAAACCTCAGGAGCGGACTCCTCCTGAACCTGTTCAGCACCAGGACACTCATTCACAGCCTGAGCTGCACTGTCGACAGCACTCTGCATGGCATCCTTCGCACGCTGATAAGCCATAGAAAGCGCGGCAAGCTGAACACTATCAATCTGAAGCTCCAGACGCTTTGAAAGCATGAACATATAACGCATAGCCTTCAAAGGCTCATAGAAATTCATTCTGCAATCGAGCTTTCCATCCATGCCCTCAACCTTAACCTCATAACCATTCTGGCCATTCTTGAACTCTTTCTTCACTGCTGTGATTTGAACATTTGTCTTCATGTTTTTCTAATTTAATTGTGAAACATTGTTTTGAATTTTACGCGCAATGACTACGAGTAAGAGCAAGGAACCACACCAAGAATTTACCGCCTTTTTCGCAAAAATCTGTGAGGAGCGAGAAGGAGAGAATTTTGCTAAAAAGCGAGTAAATAGCAGAGCGATATTGGTAAGAGACGGACACACCGTAAATTCGCGACGGAAAATCAACACAATAATGTTTCTTCCACAATTAGCGAATTAGAATAAAAAACAGAAGACAATAAAGCACAGAGATACAAGAAGACAAAGAGCAAGAAATAAGGAACAGAATGAAGTGAAGAGAAAAGGTACAAGCAAGCACCCAGGACAAGAAAACAACAGAGGAAGGCTAAACCTTCCCCTGCTTGGGATGCTCTGTAGACACCAGTTTTGCATCCTTGTTTTCGTCCAAAGTAGTAAGCTGTATGAACGGGCATTCCGGGAAAGCACCCACCCAATTGTTGAATTTCATGATGATGCGATGCACGGTGAAAAGCAAGTCATGATACGGACGCTGAAGCGCCTGAGCGATAGTATAAAGTTCACGCTTGTCGCTACCGCTATTATTCGACTGCGATTTGCCAGGCACAGAGCCGACAAGATTAGAATGAACACGCATGGTAAAGCAGAACATGTTCACCGCCTCCTGTATGTCCGAAGCCCAATCTCCACCCTCCTTGTCAGACTCAATATTATTGATGACAACCTCATGCTGCACCTCACCAGTGGGAGCCACGTAGAATGTAGAGAAGAGCGCCTTGCCCGAATTCTCCGCACCTGTAAGGAAGTCAATGATTTTGCGCTTTTCCTCCACCACACGCTTCTGCATTAGGGCCGTATCAGTGATACGCTCACGCTTGAAGATATTCTCCCAATATTTGGTACTCACCTCGATGTGGTACTTTATGGGAGCCGAATTCTTTAGTTTCGCCTCCTTAGCCATGCCAATAAGCTGCTTGATGTTATACCACTTACCCTTAAAGAGCGAAGCATAATAAGGAATGGGATAATAAGTGCTGTCAGGAGTAGGCACACGAGACACCACAGCAAACTTGCGCAGATGTGAGTTGCGAGAGAGCCTGCTCTGCAAATCATGCCAAGGACACTCTATAGAGAGCAGAGGAATCACCTCCACATCGTCCATGGAAGAAACACATTTGTTCCAATTGGCATACAGAACATTCTCAATCACCCCACGCTTGTTAGCCGGTGTGAAACGGCAATAGCAAGCCTCCTTGCGATGCACTGACACCACACGCTTACCCTCCTTATCAAGGATGATAACAGACACACACCACCCGAAATGCTTGAAATCCTGGCACACCCCAAGGAAGTACATCGCCATGTTGTTGCAAAGCAGGAAATCCTCCACCTCGGAACGAACAGAAGCGGAACACCCATCAGTGTTATAATGAAGACCATTGCCATAGCACACCTCAGCATTGAAAATCTGGCAAGTGGAGAGAGTTTCATCCCTCTCAATAAGGTCAAGGATATTGTACGGCAACCTATTGTCCGCACCCCAGGGAACAAACTGCACCCCAGAGGACAGAGTGACAGGAGCAATATCCACATCCTCCTTGAACACCTTAGAGGAATCCACGGTGAAGGCCACAGAGGCAGAGCAATTGAGCTCTTCAACGCTGTTAAGAATAGAAAAATCCATAACCATGCTTTTTATTGCAAAGTTATGGAAGTATGAATGTTTTCTAAAAGACAAGAATTAATCTTCAATAGTTAAGTATCCATGTTTTATCAGGTACTTTAGACGTGGCTCAGTAACTTCAAACATCTGACGACCTTTTTCGTCTGGCATTATATAATCTTTGATAAAGCCAAACTTCTTTAACTCCTCAATATGATAAATCGCATTTTTTTTTAGGTCTTATGTGGTTAGCTTCGCTATATTCTTCAAGAGAAAAAACTATTTTTCTTACACACAAAACCTTAGAAATCCAGTTGTTAATATCTTCTCGTTTAGCCATTTTGTAGGGCATTAATGAAACGTAATCAAACGATTTACAAAAATTTATCATTCCAGAATAAATACTTGCTTGACTAAACGAATCAATATCGTTCCTTTCATCATCATATAATATTTTACTGAGCAATATTAGTAATGATCGTGGTGATTTTCCTGCCAAATCAATAACTTCTTGTCTAGAATAATCGTTTGGAATTAATGAGGACAATGTAACAGGAGAATTATGATTAACTGAATAATATGCAAGTCTATGGTTTATCATTTTCTCTAAATCCTCATTTTTCCATCTTATATCTATATCTTGAAATTTATCAAACCTAACCCCTTTTACATTTAAACTTTGTTTAGCTTCTGACCAAAGGGTGAATATTACTCCTAACTTATTTGTATATAAAAAATTTGTATCTTGTAAAAAAGACTTCACGAAATCAGAAACGGCATCAATACTTGAGTTGATAATAGGAAATTCATCTATTTGATCAAATAGAACAACAATAGATTTAAAATTTATCTTGTCAGAAATCCCCATGAGAACAGCAAGCATAGAATCTAGATCTTCCCTTTCAACCTGTTCAACATCTTGAATTTTAAACTGTTTAAATTCATTTAAACTTATAGTTTTAAAATAATTTTGTTGATACAAATCACTTTCTATAGGTAAATTTAAACCTATAGAATTCCTTATTGTTTCAGATGTTAATTTTATCGCACCATCAGCAATGTTATTTATCAATTTTACATTTTTATTAAAAAGATTAATAAACCAACGTTTAATTTTATGGATTTTAACATGTTTTGCCTCTTCCATAAATTCGGGTGCCCAACTTGGGTCATAAAACATTTCTATCAAATGGTTAAAACGCTTTTTTTGAATTGAAGATAACTTTTTTGTTAAAGAAGGAGTAAGAAAAAAAGATTTAGCTAACCCAAGCGTGATTGCTTGTATAATCTTATAAATAAAATATTTGCTGTTGTTGGATACTGGAATACCATCATATTTAGTTATTAAAAGAGGTAATGTATCTTGAGATTGCAAATCATCAAAAAGGCGATATATTATCGCAGATTTTCCCTGACCTCTTTGACCTAAAATAAATCGGCTATTACCTTCCTTTAATAAACTTAAAAGCTGTCTATAAAAGGGAGGATAATAAAAAATATCTTTTAGATAATCTTTTTCTTCCTCAGCACTAAATTTCGAGAACGGATCTATCGATAAATTAATAATTCTACACATAGATATATTTTTTTTTCAAAGATACGAAAAAATATTTAAATATAGATACAAATGCAATTATATCTTATGGACCTTGAAAATCTACTATATAAAAATAGATATTCCATTAAGCTCAAAAATAAGATTCACCCTTATGGTCCGTATTTCCCTTGAAGGCAGAATCTTGAACTGCTGAGTGCCTTCATAGAAATTATACCTAAGAGGAATCGCCGCCTTGATTGAAAGAATAGCGCCAGATTTAGTCCAGCATTTAAGGCTCACAGGCTCAGGAGCCATGAGAATCTTCCTTACAGTAGAGATATGCATTGAATTCATAAGCGAATAATAAAGATTTAAACATTCAATGATATATCTTCCAGACAAAAGGATCCGCATACTTCCATGAGAACTTAATGGAAATAGTCTCCTTGTCCGAATCAGAAATCTCCGAAGTGACATCGGAAATAAGAATATCCCTGTCATCATCAGGTGGAATGACCTTGACAATCCTTTGGGAACCAAGGAACTCATTCAGCCAAAGCGCTTCCTCATAAGCAAGCGGAACAGTCTTTATCTCCACCACGCGAGAAGCAGACTGATTGTAGTATGAAGAAACACCCGCACATATAGCCTCTTTTTGAGTGAAAGATGTTTTGATGTTCGAAACTCCATAAACATGGTAATTTTCCCACACATTAAAAGCATTATAGAAACCGAAGGACTCTATTGGCTCATCATCAGTAAAGAATAAATCAATGACACGATTCCCATGGACAATGGTACCACCAAGAACCTTTGGCGTGTCATTTGGGTACAAAGATTTAACCCTTATATCCAAAGTATTAGACTCAATGCCAAAGTTGTAAATCTTGTTTGTGCTTGAAGCACTAATCTTGTTCGTTAACCTTGTTGTACGCACAGAGCCATCATCAAGCATGAATGACACATCAATATAACCGGAAGGATCTACTCCCCCCTGTTCAAAGAAAGAGAAGAACTGAGATTTACCCCTGGGTATGGTATAGCAAGAACGAGTAGTAAGGAAATGACTTGAAAGAAATTCTGTATCATCCTCATACGAAGTACGGATACTGGAATATACCACATAAGCAGTAACAGTTTCTGCGTAAGCTTCAAACTCAGTAACAGCAAAAGGAATAATATGTTGGAACACAGCTGAGACAGATAGCTGTCCAAAAGAAATAAGATTATTCCTCATATATTCCTGGACAAGAAAGCAAAGGTCATAGAATCTCACTTTTCCATCAAGAGGATACAGTGTAGACTCATAAATTCTAATCTCATTAAATTTCACCACCATCTGTATAGGATACTCGTCATCTGTGCTAATCTCAATAGAGTTAGACAGAAGTGGCGTAAGACCTATACCTTCAATACCAATATTCATATTGCAGAATAATTAAAATCAATAATTACTCTGCAAATATAGGTATCAGTAACAAAGTATAAAAAGACATGAAAGCAGTCTACGAGACACCTTAAGGCTCCCGTGCTGCAAGAACTCTGTTCATGTCATAGACACAAGCAATATTCAAGGCATGTTGCCGGATTCTACAAGCCAATTCACGCTTATTCAAAGCAATTTCGAATGACAAGCGCTGAAGGCAATTGTCAGAGATATAAAAATCAGCAGAAGAAGACTGAAGAAGAAACATGTAACGCATGGCAGAATAAGCAGACTTGCAATATTTGCGGACGCTATCATTTTCAAGTATAGACACGACCCAAAGATTCTTATTCTTTGAAGGATGATGAAAAGCAACAATTGTATTCATGATGATAGAGTGAATTTAATGATAGAAAATTAAATGAATGATAACACAGATAAAAGCAAAATATCTACCAGGCTTATCCAACCTGATAGATATTTATGTTATACACCTGAATGAAATTATCAGCAGCCATTGCCTCCAGCTGAGTGGCAGCCTCTTCGAAGCTGTTTGCCATCACCTCAAACTCATATTCATCACCTTCAAAATCAGTGATAGAAGCCTGATACAGATTTTGTGTGAAACGATGACGATTTTTGTAACTGTAACCTAACTCGCTTTTAGACATAATAACTGATGTTTGAACTGAAGCTGTCATAACCTTATTGATTTTAAATTTATACTCTGTTTTGCTTTACTTGTACTTTGTAATTTTTACGTGCAATAAGAAGCAAATGGAAACAGCCTACGGATGTCAAGGGAGGATGTCCGGTGTATTGTTTAGACAAAAGTGGCAGCCCCGACGCTGAAAGGAATCACTTTTTCAAAGAATATTTGGAAACCCTTTACGCCAGGCGCCATGCTAACTTTGCAAAGGAAAAATAGAAGTGCCAAGTAAGCCAAAGCAAATCAGAGCATAGCTACAGGTGCGCTACGCATATAAATTATAAATAAGGAATTATGACGCAGTACAAATATCAATGGATATTATGTAGCAAGAGAGGAGGGAAGTGGTAAAACAAAAATCCCTCAGTAACAAAAGGTATGAGAATTCTGAATGACTGAGAATGAAATATGAGAGATTGCAGAATATTGTCAATCAGCTTGTAGTTTGTCAACTTGTTCTCAGGACAGAACCAGAATCCACAGTAGATCAGATAAAGGATATTTCCATTCAATGCCTCAATCAGTTTCTAGGCAGACAGACCGCTATACATCTTCAAGAATGCCAATGCAACCTTACCTTCCGCAGTAAAGAAGGACTTCCTGCTTCACTTTGTTCTCAAATTCTTCGGCTTCTCCTCTATCAACACGAACGGTATCGCCATCTCTCGAAAAGGGCGAAATGACTTGATGTGTCCAAGTTCCGAAATATAGAAGACCTCTGATTTTCGCTGATACAGATTAAACTCTGTAAATGCAAATTCTTGCTGTATGTCGGATAATTTTCGTATCTTTACCATGAGGTTTTCAACTTCATTTCCCCCGAATTTGACCTTTTCCAGAGGTTCGAGCA
>JAEIGA010013316.1_pt1 | contig 12517 bp, 11 predicted proteins | sample 9270691 | NCBI WGS metagenome assembly JAEIGA01 (sample SAMN17057246, study PRJNA624740) | gut metagenome | biome: biome; isolation source: fecal sample | host: Bos grunniens | place: China: Xizang | collected 2019
ATGGGCGAAGGCGATGCTGGTGTAACTATTGTTGAATTCAAAAAATAAGGAGAGAACATATGATTAGCAAACAGAAAATCATGATTGTGGATGATGATAATAACATCGCCGAGCTGATTTATCTTTATTTAACCAAAGAATGTTTTGAATGTAAAATCGTCAACGACGGTGAAGCTGCCTTAAAACAATTTCATTTATTCCAGCCAAATCTGATTTTATTAGATTTGATGTTACCTGGAATCGATGGCTATCAGGTATGCCGTGAAATCCGTCACAAATCCAATGTTCCAATTATCATGCTTTCCGCTAAAGGAGAGATTTTTGATAAGGTACTCGGATTAGAACTTGGCGCAGACGACTACATGATTAAGCCATTTGACTCCAAAGAACTGGTAGCTCGCGTAAAAGCGGTTCTTCGCCGTTTCCAGCCTGCTACCGAAAAGCCAAAGGGAAAAGTAGTAGAATATCCAAATCTGGTTATCAATCTGACCAACTACTCGGTTTTATATAATGGCGAAACCATTGATATGCCACCAAAAGAACTGGAACTTTTGTATTTTCTTGCATCCTCTCCAAATCAGGTATTTACAAGAGAACAGCTTCTTGACCATATCTGGGGATACGAATATATCGGAGATACACGTACCGTCGACGTACATATCAAACGTCTTCGTGAAAAAATCAAAGACCATCTTACCTGGTCTATCAGCACTGTATGGGGTATTGGCTACAAATTTGAGGTTAGGCAGTAATGAAAAAAACTTTATATTTTAAGTTTATTCTTGCTTATATTTTTCTCGCCGTTGGTGGTTTCATTTTAATTGCGACCCTTGGCTCCTTTACCTTACAGGGGCAAATCAAGAAAATGCAAGGTGAATCGATGTACAAAGAGGCAATTACGATTGCCTCTAATGATTTTGAAAAAATCGAAGAAAGCCGTTCTACGCTTTCTGAACTCTCCTGTTATCACGAGAATCAGATTTTGATTTTGAATCCTTCAGGAATCGTTTTATTTGACTCCAAAGCAGATTCCACGCAAACTGAACAAATCGCTCTGCCTGATTTTGACCCTACCTGTATGGGAAACAAACAATATTTTGCAGATACTTTTTTTGGATATTTTAATGAAAATATGTTAAATGTTTTAGTTCCTGTCACCAATGATTTAACCATAAGAGGATATGTTTCCATGCACATCCCAATGAAACTGATTGTGGAACAGCGTGAACATCTGCTCATTATCGTTTATCTGATTTTCTTACTACTATTTGGAATGTCCATCGGGATTCTCCTTTTATTTTCTTTGAGTGTGTATCGACCACTTAAGAAAATCACCCAGGGAGCCAACGAATATGCCATGGGAAACTTAAAGCATAACATTCCCGTAAACAGTGACGATGAAATGGGATATCTTGCCACTACACTAAACTATATGTCGAACGAGTTAGATAAAATGGGAGAATACCAGAAAAAATTCGTTGCCAACGTTTCCCACGATTTTCGCTCTCCACTCACTTCCATCAAAGGTTTCATCGAAGCCATTATGGACGGAACCATTCCACACGAAATGCAGGACCGCTACTTGAAAATCGTTGTAGACGAGACCGAACGCTTAGACAAGCTTACCCGCAGTCTTTTGACCTTAGACAAACTCGACTCGAAAGGTCATCCGCTTCACATGGTCAACTTTGATATCAACGATGTCATCAAAAACACCGCTGCTTCTTTTGAAGCAGTCTGCCACAACAAACGAATCACCCTCGAGCTTCACCTTCAGGGAGAACAGCTTTTTGTTACCGCAGATGTACAACAGATTCAACAGGTTCTCTACAATTTGATTGACAACGCTATTAAATTTAGCCACAACGATTCCATCATCAAGGTGGATACCTCAGAAAAATACGATACCATTTTTGTTTCGGTAAAAGATACAGGAATTGGAATCCCAAAAGAAAGCCTCGGTAAAATCTGGGACCGTTTCTACAAACAGGATACCTCTCGAGGAAAAGACAGAAAAGGAACTGGGCTTGGGCTTTCCATTGTAAAAGAGATTATCAATGCCCACGAACAAAATATTGATGTCATCAGCACCGAAGGGGCTGGAACAGAATTTATCTTTACCCTGTCAAAGACCAAATAAAGAAATAAAAAAAGAAATTCCTCTACATTGTACCTGTCAATCAATATGGCGGAATTTCTTTTTTATTCTCTTTATTTCCAATCAAATTTGGTTAACTGACCTTCTAACTGCATATGGTCAAAATTATGCTGTCTCAGTGCTTCATACAACACAATCGCAACAGAATTACTCAAATTCAGGGAACGAATCTGTTCTAACATAGGAATTCGAATTGCAGTTTCCTGATTTGCCAAAAGAATTTCTTCTGGGATTCCAGCACTCTCTTTTCCAAACATAATGTAGCAGTCTTCTTCAAACTGTACTTCTGTGTAAGTTTTTGGTGCTTTTGTGGAAGCCATATAAACTTTCGCTCCAGGATTCTTTTCCAAAAATTCTTCATAATTCATATAACGTGTTACATCCAGATGCTCCCAATAATCCATTCCTGCACGTTTGATGGATTTTTCATTCAAACGGAATCCCAAAGGCTCAATCAAATGCAGTCTGGTTCCTGTTGCAACACAGGTTCTACCAATATTTCCAGTATTTGCTGGAATCTCTGGCTCAAATAATACAATATTCAACTTTGCCATTTCAATCACCTATCCTATCCCATGACTTTGTACAATTCATCTGGCTGTGGTTTGTCTAGATAACGTACTTCATCACCATTTAACAAAATCTTATCGTTGGTTGCATTGGTTCTTCCAATGATGGTTGCATGAATGCCTTCTTTTTCTAATTTTCTTACCAGACCATTTCCATCATCTGTTGTAATCATCATAGAACCACTCGACATAATCAAATATGGATTCAAACCAAAATATTCACAAATTTCTACCGTTTCCTGACGGATTGGAATCTTCTTTAATTCTACTTCCATACCAAGCCCTGCACCATTGACCATTTCCCAAAGTGCGCCAAACACACCGCCCTCGGTAACGTCATGCATAGAACTGATTCCATGTGCCATGGCAATCTTAGACTCTGGCACAACGGACAGATAGTTCGAAAATTCCTTCGCAGTATCTACAATTCCACAAGGGAAACGTTTGGTAAGTTCTTCTTCTTTCTCTTTTGCTAAAATCGCAGTAGCTTCCAGACCAATCCATTTGGTAAGAACAATATCCTGCTCTGGCTTAATATCTCCTGTGGTAACTACCTGAGAGCGTTTCATCTTTCCAACACCCGTTACAGAAATCAATGGCTGGCAAACTGCATTGGTAATCTCTGTATGACCACCCAAAATTTCCATATTCAAAGTTTTGCACACTTCTTCTGCATCGTGAATGATTTCTTTTAGTACTGCTTCTTTTGTATTATTTGGAAGCATCACAGTCAACATCACACCTACAGGTTCTGCTCCCCCTGCTGCCAAATCATTCGCCGTAACATGAATACAATGTGTTCCCAAATCCTTTACCGTTCCTGTAATTGGATCTGTAGACATGACAAACACCTCGTCAGGACCAATCTCTAACACAGCACAATCCTGTCCCACAGCAGGACCTACTAAAACTTCATCTCTTCGATGATTTACCTGCTTTAAAACGGAACGAATCAAAATAGGTTCCGATAATTTACCAATTTTCATCTTCATATTATAAATTTACCTATTGCTCTCTTTCACATGGCTATTTATTAAGCGAACATGCTTGCTGCTAATGGCACAATCATAGCCACAATCATAATAATAGCAATCACTGCAAATACAACTCTTTTTGTTTTATTGTTATTGAAAAAATTCATCATTTTTTTATCCTCCCATATTCAGAACTAATCCTATCTATCATTCGAGACGCCTCACTCTTTGTCAGGCTGTCTACACACACATGCAAGTCTATTTTATGATATTTTACCAAATCATTCAAGTAGGCTTTTTGAAATTGTGTAATCGGACTTTGTTTCTTCGGTTTGTAGATTAACTCTTTGGGTGCAAAAATTTCTTCCTGCCCCAAATATGCTCTCTCTTTTAATCGCTCATACAAATGCCATGTCGCCAAAGCATCATAATATGCACGATGCGCGTGTGTCAAATCAATCTGAAAATACGTACACAACGCTTCTAGTCTTTTACTTTCTAACTCTGGCAGTAATACCCTTGCAATCCTTAAGGTATCAATTCCATTTTTCTCAAACGGAATCTTCAGCTTTACCGCCTGTTGTTTCAAAAAACTATAATCAAATAAAATATTATGACCTAATAAGTCAAATCCCTCGCAAAAGGCAACAAATTCTGGAAGTACTTCGGAAATAACTCTTGCATCCTTTACGGTTTCATTTGAAATGCCCGTTAATTCTTGGATTCGTTCGGAAATATCCATCTGTGGATTGACATACTCCCAAAATTTCTCTGTGATTTTCCCATCGACTACCTTCCATGCCCCGATTTCTAAAATGCGGTCTCTTGCGGGCTGTAATCCCGTAGTTTCTAGGTCCACCACGACATACGTATTTGGAACAGTTCCCATCACTTACGCACCCCACTAAGATTCAACTCCACCTTTTGCACCATGGCCCCATAAGTCAACACATCTCTTGTCTGATAATCAAACAAGAACACATACTCTCCTGTTTCATACGTATCTGGATGATAATGCATCACTTCTAAGTGCGTCATCTTTGCCAACTGTTTTTCATCGTAAGCTTCATATCCTTTCAATAAGAAGTGTTCCTGTGCCTCCGCCAAATAAAATTCACGAAAGGCATTTTTATAAATCTTCTCATCCAAAGCCCACGTTGGACGATTTTTTAAATTCTCTCTGGAATACAAGTCAAACAGCATCAATTCTTTATAAAGAGGCAACTGTTTGGCATCTTTCTCTTCCAAAAATTCCAACAAAATTTCATATCTGCGGATTCGATTATGAGAAACATCAAAGTAACCTTTTTCCTCATAAAAAAGCCCCAACGCTTCATACAAATCAAATGGCGTCTCAAACAGACGCTCCATCGCTGGCAAGGTCTTACAAAACTGATTGCTATTATAATAAACTTCCGTCATCTCCTCTACCATCTTAAGGCGCAGAACTTCGTCATAGGAAAGCCATTTGGTAAATAATACCTCATATGGTTCCTTGTCCTGATACACACAGCCATATTCTTCTGCCTTCTCATGCATATAAGAGCCACGAAGTACCTTCAAAAATCCAAGCTGTAATTGCTGAGGTCTAAGACCATACACCTGATTGAAGGACTGTCGAAAACTTGCATAGCCCTCAAAAGGCAAGCCTGCAATCAAGTCCAGATGCTGATGCACATTTTTACCTTCCATAACCTTTTGCACGCGGTCGGATACCTGTGCAAAATTCATTTTTCTTCGAATCTCCCCGATGGTCTGATCATTCGTAGACTGCACCCCAATCTCTAACTGAATCATACCAGGGCGCATCGTATGAATTAGGGAAATCTCCTCATCTGTTAATAAATCTGCTGCAACTTCAAAATGGAAATTTGTGATGCCATTGTCATGCTCAATCAAATATTTCCAAATCTCCATCGCATGCTCATGTTTACAGTTAAAGGTTCTATCCACAAATTTTACCTGAGGAACTTTATGGTCTAAGAAAAACTGTAATTCTTTTTTTACCAAATCCAACTTTCGAAATCTTAATTTTTTATCAATCGAGGAAAGGCAGTAACTACAGGAAAATGGACAACCACGACTCGATTCATAGTAAATAATTCTATTTTCAAAATCTTTGATGTTTTCATAGACAAATGGAACTGTACTCAAATCCAACACTGCACGCCATGGATTTTCCACGATGGCCTCCATCTTACTTTCTCGATAAGTGATTCCAGCAATCTCACTTAATGGTCGCTGTCCATCCACATAATGTTCTACCAACTCAAGGAAGGTCTGCTCGCCCTCACCTTTCATAATCCCTGTAAGCTGTGGATACTGTTCTAACAATTCTTTCGCATGATAGGAAACTTCTGGACCACCCAGCCAAATCTTTGTATCTGGCAAAATCTTAAAAATTTCCTGTACAACTTCTAAAACCAGCGAAATATTCCAAATATAACAGGAAATACACAAAACATCTGGTTTGCTTTGGTAAATCCCTTTCAAAATCTGTTCCTTTTTTTGATTAATGGTAAACTCTTTTAATTCCACCTGGTCCTGATATGCTCTCGCATACGCTCTTAAACTATAGACTGCCAGATTAGAATGAATATATTTTGCATTTATTGCTGTCAAAAGAATTTTCATATCTACTTCTCCTTTTTCACGTGACTTCTTATTATAGCACGCATAGATTTGCAGTTTCAAGATTCGGAGGAAAATTTTATGATTTTTCAAAATTTCTCCTTGCTTTTTTTCGTTTCCTATGCTAATATACATCTTGTACTTGCCCAGATAGCTCAGTTGGTAGAGCAAAGGACTGAAAATCCTTGTGTCGCTGGTTCGATTCCGGCTCTGGGCACTTGTTTTTTGCCAAATATTACAAATTGTTCAAAAAGTTCGAACAAAAAAGTTTTTCAAAAAAATTAAAAAAACTTCAAAAAAAGTGTTGACAATCAAAAACAATTATGCTAATATACATCTTGTCTTGAGGGACACAAGAAAAACAAAAACACATGCGGGTGTAGTTCAATGGTAGAACACCAGCCTTCCAAGCTGGATACGTGGGTTCGATTCCCATCACCCGCTTCATAAAAATCATGCACGAGTGGCTCAGTGGTGGAGCATCGCCTTGCCAAGGCGAGGGTCGCGGGTTCGAATCCCGTCTCGTGCTTTTTTTGTTGCCAAAATCAGATAAAAACCCCAAAAAGAGTGCTTTGCGAGACGGGCTTTTCTCCCCTCCCACGAAGCACTCTTTTTTATTTCCAAGATGTTTTTGCTAAGAATGGAACGAAATTGGCAACTTCCTCTCTCGTCTCCTCTGTCACTTTTCCAGTTACAGGATTGAAAAAATGTTGGTAAGAAAAGAACGCTACTCCCTTGCATTTACTCAAGGTCTTTGTATATTCCAGACAACGTTTGATGACGTCTTTGTTGTCTTTCCACTCATTTTTTCCTGTACCAGCATATTTGTCTGTTTCACTAAAGGCTTTCTCTAGCGTGATTCCAATTATAAGCTTTACGGAGCTTGTTTTTACAACATCCTGCCATACATTGCAAATCTTTTGAAAACCATATTTTTCATGTTCCAGACCCCAATAGACCTGAGGGCAAATATAATCCACATATCCTTTGGTCGAACACCAAGTATAAACATCTGCATAATGTTCATTATAAACATTTTCTATGATTCCTGCAGGACTGATACCAAACAAAAGATCGGAACTTACGGATTTTGTAGCATTGTATAATTCTTTCACTAACTTATTAATATTTTCTCTTCTAAAGTTAGCTACAGACTTTGTTCCTCCATTGGATTTATATTCCGAATATACACTCGAATCAAAGGACTTGTCCATTGTCGGATAGAAATAATCATCCATATGCAATCCATCAAAATCATATAATTTCAATGCTTCTTTTGCACCGTCTACAATCAGTTTTCGAACTTCTTCGTATGCAGGATTTAAATAATATCTATTTTCCCACAATACAAGATACTTGCCATTTAATTTAGAATCGTTGTACCACTGTTTTATTTTATATGTATCATCAATCTGTTTTATCTCTGATTTTGTCATCGCACGCAATGGATTAATCCATGCATGAATCTCCAAACCTGCATTATGCGCCTCAGTGACCAGAATTTTCACTGGGTCATAGGTGGCAGATTTTCCATACGCACCAACCGCATATCTAGACATCGGATAATATTCGGAAGGATACATACTGTCAGCATAAGGTCTGATCTGTAAAATTACGGTGTTTAAACCTTTCGATTTGATATTTGCCATAATTTGCTTCGCTTTGTTTTTAAAATCGGATTGACTTCTTTGAGTGCCTGAAGGTGCATACACATCACACATATCAAACTGAGAAAGCCATACCGCTTTAAAACCTGCTGCGGTCTGCGTAACGGAACTATCTGGCGTTGGAGTTGGGTCAACTGGTTTTTCCTCTACCAAATACTTGTTGCTCACATACGCCTCTTTACCTTGAAACTCAATTCTATACCAACTCGTTTCCTTGCAAACTCCAGTGACATTTACCATCTCTCCCTTTGCCAAGGAACCTAATTTATTTCCGTCTGTGGATGGTAAATCTCTTACATTCACACTGTCCTTCGCATACATAACCATTTTCTTATCTTCATAGGTATACTCTGGAGCTTTCGTTGGTTCTGGGGTTGGCGTTGCTGTCGGTGTTGGCGTTGCTGTCGGCGTTGGGGTCGCTGTCGGCGTTGAGGTTGGGTCAACTGGTTTTTCCACTACCAAATACTTGTTACTCACATACGCCTCTTTTTCTTGAAACTCAATTCTATACCAACCTGTTTCCTTGCAAACTCCAGTGACATTTACCATCTCTCCTTTTTCCAAGCCTCCTAATTTTTTCCCGTCTGTAGATGGTAAATCCCTTACATTCACACTGTCCTTCGCATACATAACCATTTTCTTATCTTCATAGGTATACTCTGGAGCTTTCGTTGGTTCTGGGGTTGGAGTTGGAGTTGGCGTCGGTGTTGGCGTCGCTGTCGGTGTTGGTGTCAGTGTCGCTGTCGGCGTTGGCGTCGCTGTTGGTGTTGGCGTCGCTGTTGGTGTTGGCGTCGCTGTCGGCGTTGGTTCTGGGGTTGGAGTCGGTGTTACCTCCTCTGTCGGTTCTGGAGTAACTGTCGGCGTTACTTCCTCTGTTGGTTCTGGAGTAACTGTCGGCGTTACCTCCTCTGTCGGTTCTGGAGTCGCTGTTAGACTACTTATATCATCTTTCCATGAAATCATTGCGGGATTACAAGCCGTCATTGCAATCGCAACTATCAGTAAAATGATACTTAAAAATTTCTTTTTCATCGGTCATTTCCTTTCAAGCTTATCTTTCATTTCTATTTTTGTAACAGCAAAGCCATTTTACTTGGTTAGTTGACTAACCCGTTAAAGTAATGATTTATCTATATCACAAATAACGATAAAATTCAACAATTACTGTAAAACCATATATTACCATTTTTTTAAACTTCATGAGAATCCATTTTTTCATTTGATGTTTTCCCCTATCTATGTTAAACTGAATAAATATAGTAATGATAACGAGGTGACGCCATTGAAAATACATGAATCTGCAGAAAATTATTTAGAATCTATTTTAATGCTCAGCAAAAAACAGCCTTATGTCCGCTCCATCGACATCGCCAACGACTTGGAATTTTCCAAACCAAGTGTCAGTGTTGCCATGAAGAATCTTCGCGAGAACGGATATATCCAGATGCAGTCCGATGGGCATATTACTTTAACCGAAAAAGGTATGGAAATTGCCAACAATATGTTAGAGCGCCATACACTCCTCTCTCAGTGGCTGATTAAGTTAGGCGTTAGCCCTGAAACCGCAGCACAGGATGCTTGCAAAATGGAACATGTTTTGAGCCAGGAAACCTTTGACGCATTTAAGCGCCACGCACTTTCATCTCATCAAGAATAAAATATTTGAGCCGTTGTCAAGAGGATATGCTCACTCATGACAACGGCTCTTTCTTTTATTTTTATCTTTTTCCCTCTAATCTATCCAACATATCCCATACACCAAGCATGTACATCACACCGAGCGCGCGGTCATATAATCCATATCCTGGGCGTACATTTCCTGGTTTTTCATTCCAAAGATGACGTCCATGGTCTGGGCGAATATATCCTTCAAATCCACAGTCGTGATAAGCCTTTAAGATTTCCAGAATCCCTGTATCTCCATCGCAATCGCGGTGACTTGCTTCTGAGAAGTCTCCATTTTCAAAATGTTTCACATTACGAATATGAGCAAAGGCGATACGGTCACAGTGTTTACGCACAATCTCCGCTACATTGTTGTTTGGGTCTGCACTCAAACTTCCAGAACAAAGAGTCAGACAGTTGTATTCAACATCTACCATGGACAAGAAACGGTCAATGTTTTCTCCACTTGTCAACAGTCTTGGAAGACCAAAGATATCCCATGGTGGATCGTCCATGTGAATTGCCATCTTGATATCGCATTCACGACAAGTTGGCATAAGTGCCTCCAGGAAATATTTCAGGTTTTCCCATAAGGTTTCTTTTGTCACAGATTTGTAAGCGTCAAATAATTCATCTAATTTTGCCATACGCTCTGGTTCCCAACCTGGGAATGTCATTCCACCAAGATTGCTTAAAATATAGTCTGCCATTTCTTTGGCATCTTCTTTGATACGGCTCTTTTCGTAATAAAGTGCGCTGGAACCGTCTCCTACTGGATGAAATAAATCCGTACGAGTCCAGTCAAAAATTGGCATAAAGTTATAGCAAATGACTTTAACACCAAATTTGGAAAGGTTTCGAATGGTCTGTTTGTAGTTTTCAATATACAAATCACGTGTTGGAAGACCAATTTTGATATCATCGTGTACGTTTACGGATTCTACAACATCCATGTTGAATCCGTATGCATCTAACTGCTCTTTTACTTTTTGAATTTCTTCTACTTCCCAGATTTCACCTGGCATCTTATCATGCAATGCCCAGACAATACTTGTAACTCCAGGAATCTGTTTGATGTCGGCAAGAGAAATTTTATCATTTCCTTCTCCGTACCAACGCCATCCCATTTGCATTGGCATATTTTCTCCTCCTATCTTTGAACGCGAGCTCCCGCTCCGCCCATGATTGCTTCTACTTCTTTCTTTCTGGCTGTTGTGGTATCACCAGCGGTTGTCATAGCCAGTGCTCCATGAGCCGCACCATAATTTACCGCAAGTTCTGCATCACCTGTTGTCATCAGTCCATAAATAAGTCCAGATGCAAAAGAATCGCCACCACCTACACGGTCCAGAATTTCAAGGTTCTTATAATCTTTTGCTTTGTAGATTTCTCCACCTGCCCAGCAAAGTGCACTCCAATCATTTACAGTTGCTGTTTTCACTTCACGAAGGGTTGTAGCAACTGCCTTGAAGTTTGGATAGGTTTCCACAGCTTTGTTAATCATTTTCTTATAGCCTTCGATGTTGAGTTCTTTTAAATTTTCATCATTTCCTTCGATTTCAAAGCCAAGGCATGCCGTAAAGTCTTCTTCGTTACCAATCATAACATCTACATATTTTGCAATTTCTTTATTTACTTCCTGTGCTTTTGCCTTTCCACCGATGGCACTCCACATAGATGGACGATAGTTTAAGTCATAAGATACAATCGTTCCGTATTTTTTGGCTGTTTTAATCGCTGCAAGAACGGTTTCGCAAGACTGTTCGGAAAGAGCTGCATAAATACCGCCTGTGTGCAGCCAGCGAACTCCAAGTTCACCAAAAATATATTCAAAATCAAAATCTTCTGGTGTTGCTTTGGAAATAGCTGTATTGTAGCGGTCGGAACAACCTACGGCGCCACGAATACCAAATCCGCGTTCTGTAAAGTTCAAACCATTACGGCAAATACGACCAATTCCGTCTGTTTTCATCCATTTAATCAGAGATGTATCTACACCACCCTGCAGGATGAAATCTTCCATTAACATACCCACTTCGTTATCAGCAAATGCTGTGATTACTGCAGTTTTTAATCCAAAACATCTTCTAAGACCACGAACCACATTGTATTCTCCGCCGCCTTCCCATGCAGTGAACTGTCTTGCTGTACGGATTCTTCCTTCGCCTGGATCTAAACGAAGCATAACTTCTCCAAGAGATACTGCATCATAGGTGCATTCTTTTGCTGGTTTTAAATTTAAATTCATAAAAACATTTCTCCTTATAAGTTAAAATTGAAATATCTCACTGCGTTGTTGTAAGAGATACCTTTTACAATCTTTTCAAGTGCCTTATAATCCGCTGGATATTCTCCGTTTTCTACCCATCCGCCAATCAATTCACATAAAATACGACGGAAATATTCATGTCTGGTATAGGACAAGAAGCTTCTGGAATCCGTAAGCATGCCAATAAAGTTTCCTAAAAGTCCCAGACTTGCAAGAGATGTCATCTGTTCTATCATTCCTGTTTTGTGGTCATTAAACCACCACGCAGAACCTTGCTGAATCTTGCCAATCGCATCGGAATTCTGGAAACATCCCATAATGGTTCCAATCGCTGCATTGTCAGCAGGATTTAAAGAGTAAAGAATAGTTTTTGGAAGCATATCTTCTTCTGCTAGTGCATTGAGAAAATCCGCAAGTTCATCTGCGGGTGTGTAATTACTAATGCAATCAATCCCCATATCAGCTCCAAGCTGGTTATAAATACGTTTGTTATTATCACGTTTTACTGCAAAATGAAGCTGCATAACCCAATTTTTCTCGTGATATTCTTTCCCCATTGCAATCATAAATGCAGTTTCAAATAC
>JAEIGA010013317.1_pt1 | contig 12517 bp, 10 predicted proteins | sample 9270691 | NCBI WGS metagenome assembly JAEIGA01 (sample SAMN17057246, study PRJNA624740) | gut metagenome | biome: biome; isolation source: fecal sample | host: Bos grunniens | place: China: Xizang | collected 2019
ACAACTCCTCTTGAAACTTGCGAACAAGAAATGGTAAAAGATAACGCTATTGTTATTGTTCCAATTCTTAGAGCAGGTCTTGGTATGGTGAACGGTGTTCACGTACTTTTCCCATCTGCAAAAGTGGGTCATATAGGTCTTTGCCGTAATGAAGAAACTTTGGAACCAATGGAATATTATTGCAAGTTGCCCGATGGTATAGAAGATAAACTGGTATTGGTTGTTGACCCAATGCTCGCTACAGGCGGTAGTGCTTGTGATGCTATTGGCCAACTTAAGAAACGTGGTTGCAAAGATATCAAGTTTATGGCTGTTATCGGTGCACCCGAGGGTGTCCAAAAGGTTGCCGAAACTCATCCCGACGTTCCGATTTATGTATCTACACTTGATAGATGCTTAAATGAAAACGGATATATCCTACCGGGTCTTGGTGATGCAGGTGACCGTTTGTTTGGTACAAAATAATATAGAATTATTAAATGCCGTGGAAGTTCCACGGCATTTTTTATATATGTGTATTTGACTTTTTTATATACTCTTTAGGTGAACAACCAAATTCATTTTTGAAAGTGCGGTAAAAGGTGGTATTTGATGAAAAACCGCTCTCAAGAATACATTCTGTTAAGGTGTGTTGACCTTCGTGTAGTAGCATAACCACATTTCGAAGGCGCATTAAAGCAATATACCGTATAAGATTTATATTGCAGCAAGATTTAAAATATCTGGAAATATGACTTTGACTGTATCCAAAATGTTCTGCGATTTTAGAAGGTGAAATATCATTTTTAAAATTTTCATTTATGTAAAATAATATCTTTGAAATAAGTTCGGTGTTGATGGGGTTTTGTAAGTCTTCAAGTTGTACGTTTTCTAAAATCGTACCCAGTATCATATACATAAGTCCACGTGATTTAATTTCATTTACATTGTCTTGATGTAAAAGTGAAAAATAATCTTTTAATGTTTCATATAAGTTTGAATTTGAAATGAAGGGGGAAGTAAGTCTTTTGTTTTTGGTTAATTCTGTAAATTCTTCGCATAAATAGGTGGGAATGAAAATTATGGAAGAGCGTGAGTAAACGGGTGTTTTATAAGCATGAGGCGAAAAACTTAATGCCACCGAAACTTCTCCTTTTTTTAATGTCTTTTGTTTTCCGTCTACAAATGCTTCCATTTCGCCTTCATGGATTATACATATTTCTATTTGTGAGTGAAATTGCAGTACGCACCAATCATTTTCGTAATTAAAAGAGCCGATTTGGTTACTCTTTTCACGTGACATATTAAAATAGGGTTGCATATAATCACCTCAAATATCAAAAAGTGGGACAAATTAGTCTAAAAATGACACGATTTTTGCTAAAAACGGTAATACAATTATATCGGATAATAAAAGTAATGTCAATAAGTTGAAATTATCATTAAGGTAGTGGTGAGGATATGATTCAAAAAAGAAAATTGAATTTAAACGAAGGACCTATTGTAAGTCAAATGATTAGATTTGTACTACCTATAATATTTTTGGGGTTTTTGCAACAAATTTTTAACGTAGCGGATGTGATTCTTGCCGGTCAAATTGGTGAAAGCGGAAGTAATGCTGTTGCGGCAGTTGGCGCTACAAATTCATTACGGATACTTATTGTTAATTTTTTTGCAGGATGTTCCACGGGTAGTGCGGTGGCGACAAGTCATGCCATAGGGGCTAAAAATAAAAAAGATATCTCGGAAAATGTACACACCGCAATGTTACTTTCGTTGGTTATTGGTGGAATTTTAACTGTCGTGGGTATTGCTTTTTCAGGAGTTCTTTTAAGTGCTATGGGTACACCTATCGATATATTGGGCAAAGCCAGTAGTTATTTGAGGGCGTATTTTTTAACTATGATTCCATCTATGGTATATAATTTTGGAGCCGGTATTTTACGTGCAAACGGCGATACTAATAAACCGTTATATTTCTTTTTAGTTACAGCGCCAATAAAATTGTTGCTTACTTATGTATTTATTTCGGTGTTTAAATTAGACCTTGTAGGTCTATCTCTTGCAACAGTTTGCTCACAAACGTTAGCAGCGGCTTTGGTTGTATGGGAACTTATGCGAAGTAATAGCCAAATTAAATTATCATTTAAAGATTTAAGATTTTCATCTAAACCTTTAGGTAAAATTTTGCGATTGGGTATTCCGGCCGGTATACAGTCTTCTACTTTTTCATTGTCAAACGTGGTGATTCAGTCATCAATAAATTCACTTGCATTTTTTCCGGGATTTATTACGGGTAATGCCGCAGCAAGTAGCATTGAGGCATTTGCCGAAGTGCTCACAGGTGCTTTTTTAAGTACAGGTATGAGTTTTGTAGGACAAAACGTTGGCGCTAAAAAGTATGATAGAGTAAAACGTTCGTATTTTACTTCATTAGCACTATGTACGGTAGCGGTTATAATTTTGTCGTTTTTTGTAATTGTGTTTGCTAAGCCGCTTTTAAGTCTTTATATAACCGATTCAAATGAAGCAATTTACTGGGGTGTTGTAAGGATTACATTCATTTTTGGGCCATTATTTATACAAGGATTGATGGATACAACTTCGGGTGCTCTCAGAGGACTTGGTATTTCAATTTCAAATACCGTAATTTCGCTTATTGGTTTTTGTGGTCTTAGAATACTTTGGTGTTTGACCGTGTTCAAAATACCAAAATTTCATACACCACAAGGATTATATATAATTTATCCTATTACTTGGGTAATAATAGCGGTGTTGCAATTTATTGTTTTTGTTATTGTATATAAACACCAAAAGAAACATCTTGAAAGTTAAATTTTAGGAGAACCTTCTAATAAAAGTGGGTTCTTTTTTTTTGTACTTGACAATGAAAAACCGATGTGGTATTATGTGGAAGTTGTTGGAGGTGTGTGGAATTGTTTGCAAAAGAAAGACAAGATATTATATATGAAATGATACTCAAGAATAACGCTGTTACGGTGGCAAATCTCGTCGAAAAATTTGCGGTTTCTATTGAAACTGTGCGCCGAGATTTATTAGAAATGGAAAAACAGGGGTTACTTACTCGTGTGCATGGCGGAGCGGTTGCAAAAACGGGCATGAGTGGTTTTGCGGCTTTAAGTCAAAGAAATAACGAACACGGAAACCAAAAGAAAGAATTGTCATTAAAGGCGTGTGAATTTATAAATGAAGGCGATATTATTGCAGTAGATGCGGGTAGTACCGCAACCTTTTTTGCCGAGGCATTAAAAGAAAAATTCACAAAACTTACGGTTATCACTCACTCATTAGACGTTTTTAATATTTTAAATTCATATAAAGATTTTTCGGTTATATTGTGCGGCGGTTATTTAATGAAAGAAGAAAATACTTTTTACGGTTCTTTGACGGTTAATATGTATTCTACTCTTTATGCACAAAAAGCATTTATTTTCACAAGTGCGGTATCGCTCGAACACGGTATTTGTGATTTCAGGCAAGAGTTTTACGACGTACAAAAGGTAATGATTGGCTGTGCTGATGAAATTTTTGTTTTAGCGGATAGCAGTAAGTTTGAGAAAAAGGCACTTTTAAAACTTACAGATATGAAAAATGAATATATTTATATAACCGATAATGATTTGCCAAATGAACTTAAGGAATTATATAAAGAAAACAGCATAAAAATTTACACAGGTGGGGAAAATCCAAATGGAAAAGTTAAGCAGTAGAAAAGAAGTCAATTTTTTGGCGTTTTTGTTTGCAGTAACATATATGGTAAGTTATATTACCCGTATCAACTACGGTGCGGTTATTGTAGCGATGAAAACCGCTACCGGCTTTTCTGAAAGTTTGCTGTCACTAGCGGTTACAGGAAGTTTTATAACTTACGGTGTGGGACAAATTATTAGCGGAATGATTGGTGACCGCGTTTCGCCTAAAAGACTGGTAACTTACGGGCTTTGCCTTACAGTACTTATGAATCTTTTGATTCCGTTTTGTCCGAATCCTTACGTGATGGCGGGGGTTTGGTGTGTAAACGGTTTTGCCCAAAGTTTTATGTGGCCGCCGCTTGTACGCCTTATGACCACGTTATTATCCGCAAAAGACTATGTAAGCGCTACATCAAAAGTTACGTGGGGCGGTAACATAGGAACAATAATTATATATTTGCTTTCACCTGTTGTTGTGGCATTTTTAGGATGGAAATGGGTTTTTTGGCTTGCGGCAATATGCGGTTTTGTAATGATAATTGTTTGGAACAAGTATTCTTATGAAATTGGTGTTCAAAAGCGAGAAAAGGTGAATACTGAAGTTAGCGCCGATAAAAAGTACAGACTTTTTACTCCTTTGATGATTTTTATAATGATAGCAATAATCTTGCAAGGTTCACTTCGTGACGGTGTTGCAACATGGATGCCGTCTTACGTCAAGGCGTCGTATGATTTGGGAGATGCTGTTTCAATTTTAACTGGTGTAATTCTTCCGGTATTTAGTATTATTTGTATATACTTAGTAACTAAAATTTACATGAGTAAGTTTACAAACCCAATCTCTTGTGCGGCTTTGTTTTTCGGACTGGGTGTTGTATCCTCAATGGGTATTTACGCATTATCGGGCAAAAGTATTATAATTTCAATAGTTTTGTTTGCGGTACTTTCGGGTAGTATGCACGGTGTAAACCTGATGCTTATTTGTATGACACCAAGAGTTTTCGAAAAAAGCGGTAGGGTGTCAACCGTTTCGGGTGTTATCAACAGTTGCACATACATTGGTAGTGCTATTTCAACCTACGGTATAGCGATTTTATCTGAAAAGTTGGGTTGGGATTTCACATTGCTCACTTGGATTATAATAGCATCGTTAGGTACGGTTATTTGTTTGGCAACTAAAAATGCTTGGCATAAAAGATTTAATTAAAAGAAAATTTAACGGCTGTTTTACTGAGATTTCAGTGAAACAGCCGTATTTTTTTGCGATTTTTAAAAGATGTCGGTGAATGTCGTGCTTGTTTTGTGGATAATAGAAGTATGAAAAGGAGGTGAAATTATGATTTGTGTAGAAATACACCCAAACAATGTATTGACGTTAAGAAATGAAACTTATTCAAATGCGGTTTCTGATAGCGTCAAGCACGAAACTGTCAAATTTTTATTCAGCGATAATTGGAAAGATTATCGAAAGACTGCAGTATTTTCGGCAAAAGGAACCAAACCAATAAACGTTTTACTTGATAAGGAAAGCGAACTTTGTTTGTCTGAGGATGAGTGTTACATACCTTTTGAAGTTTTGAAGGGTAATGGTTTTACCTTATCTGTGTTTGGGATTTGCGGTGACCGAATTGCTACAAGTACAAAAGAAAATATTGTTGTTTTAGAAAGTGGTTATGCAGTAGGTGATGAACCGGGCGAACCAACTCCCGATTCTTATACTCAGGTAATAAATTTGCTTGATGAAATAAGAAATATCGCATATTCTGTAAGACAAGATGCCGATAACGGACTCTTTAACGGCGAAAAAGGAGAAAAGGGTGAAAAGGGAGAAAAAGGTGACGATGGTGTTGATGGTGTTGATGGTGTTGGATTAAGAACAGATACCAACGGCGAGATTTTTAATGATTTAACCAATAATATCGCTAATCGAAATGCCCATGCTGAAGGCAATCATACAACTGCATCAGGTAACGCATCTCACGCCGAGGGTAACCAAACTACCGCATCTGGTCATCTTGGGTCTCATGCAGAAGGTCTTTTAACTGTGGCTTCGGGTGACAGTGCTCACGCCGAAGGGCAAACCTGTACTGCTTCGGGTGATTGTTCTCATGCCGAAGGCAGTAAAACAAAAGCAACAGGTAATGAATCTCATGCTGAGGGTATCTCAACAACGGCACAGGGCAGCAATTCTCATGCCGAAGGGTTTGGCTGTTCTGCTATGGGAGTGGCATCACACGCAGGCGGCGGACAAACTACCGCTTGGGGTAAATATTCTCTATCCGGCGGGTATCTGACCAACGCTAACGCCAATTATTCTTGTGCTTTGGGACAAGGAACACGCAGTGATTACACAGGACAAGTGGTTGTGGGAAGATATAATTCAAAACCAAGTGCAGATAGTGTTTTTACTGTTGGCAAGGGTGTTGATGAGATGAACCGTAAAAATGCTTTTAACGTGTACGCTGACGGTACTATAGAAATCGACACGGTAAAAATAACATTAACTCAAATAAAAAAACTATTGAAACTTATTGAAGAATAAAATTTGACAAAAAAAGAGGATATGCTGCGGCATATCCTCTAAAACTTTAATTGTAGCAAATTTGTGACCAATCGAGTAACGCTTCAATTTGGTCAAGGTCAAATACTTTGATTTTGCATTTTTCTTTAACGTCAATTCTCTCTCTGAAAGAATCATCAATGAAAATCGCATCTTTTCGGGTTATGTAATTCGATTTAGGGCTTTCATCTTTGATATGAATTATTTGGTTAAATAATTCCGGTGAAATTTTGTGTTTTGCAAGAGTTTCATTTATGTCACGTGCATGACGGGTTAACAAGTAAAGTTCCACATTGTTGTTAACACATTGATATAAATAAAGCATTAACCACTGGTTAACCTTGTCCTTTAATTCCAAAGTGTCGTCAAGGTCTAAGTAAACACAAGAATATTCTTGATTTATTTTATAGCGGTTTATAAAGGCACGGTCAACTTCTATGTTGTAATCGTGTTTTAAAATTTCAACAGGATATCCCAAAAGGGTGTAAATTGTGAGAAGCGGGAAGTTTACACCGGTGTTTCGTGAAAGACCCATTGTACCGGGGATACGTGGGCTTATTTCCAACATACGATATTGGTTATTGGCGTTAAGTTTCATTTGGAAGAACCATGCGCCGCAAAAGGTTAATCTTGAATTGATTTCTTTAGCAATTCGTAAGATATCATCATCAAGCGGTAAGTTTCTTGAATTTACACTAATACCTGTTTTTGTACGGGCACGGTCACGCAAAGAAGCAACACGTAAAACACCGTCTTTATCGGTGAAGCAGTCAATGGTATATTCCATTCCTTCAAGATATTCGCAAATAACCACCTTGTCCCCAAGGTCTAAACGGTTTAGTAATTGCTTTTCATTATCACATTTTACAGCACCGTTTGAGCCCTGCCCAACAGTTGGCTTTACAAATACGGGATAGTTGGTGATTTCATCTACACTTTGGAAAGTTTTGGGTATAAAATCACAGTCGCTAAAGTATTCATAAGTTTTTGATTTTGAACGTCAAATATCTACAGTTTTAAGCGGAGAAGTCACAACAGTAGCATCAATTTCGCTTAAATGTTCGGTAAGGAATAATCCAACACTGTCGTGAGCCGGATAGATAAAATCAATATTATTTTCTTTTAAAACAATGTTAAGTTTTTCAATAAAGTTTTCATCGGTAAGATAGGGAAGACCGGTTATAAGATGTTTATAAACAAATTGAGAGTGGTCTTTAACACTTGTGCCGCCGTAAACTTTGAGCATTTTTGAAAATTTTAAAGCATTGTATATTTCAAAACCGATTTCGCTACCGGCAGGGAAAATAAGAACATTATACATAAAAATACCGCCTAAAAATAATGTTATGAGTTAATAATAGAAAAATCTTTGTTTGTTTTTCTTATTATTAAAGTTTGTTTTGAGTTGTTTTCTAAATTGAAATTGCAAAAATTATAATTATAAAGAAATTCAATGTTTATATAATAATCTTTGCCGTCTTGTAATTTTTGTGAAATTTCTTTTGTGATAATAAACTTATATTCGCCAAAACCGGATTTTTGCGGTTTGGTGAGATATAATTCGTTTCCGATGGAATCAACGATAATTGCTCGGGCTACTTTATGTTTGGCTTTTACGTTAGATTCAATACGGAACGATAAAACAAAAGAATCGTGTTTTTTTTCGATTTTTGAAACAGTACACGACTGCGGCGCAGTTGGAAGTTCACGCAAAAATTGCAAAGGAACATCTTTTGGTTGGCTTTCTTGGTTGACTACCAAATATTTACCTTTTTGGACTGTTTCAAAATTAAAATCTTTGTTTGAAACCTGTAAATATTCATCAAAACGTTTTGATTTGATAAAGAAACAAATTGCCTTGTTTTTGATGTTTAAATATTTGCAGTTTGGCAGTTCCAAACGGGTTATTATATTTTTGCGAGAAAAGATTTTAAGGTATTCCCGCATTTTTTTATAATACTTTTTCGCAAAGTGTTCACTTTTGGTGGTGTATTTTGCGAGTAAGAACAATCTTACCAAATTGTAAAAACGTGTTGCTCTTAAAATTTTGGAATAAGAATGTTCGGAGAATATTTCTTCACATTTGTAATAGCATTTTAATCTGTCATCAAATAATTTTTTTTGGTTTTTAGGGCTTGTGATAGAAACGTGAGAGTCTTGTGTCTTGAAACGGCGCCAAATGTATGACAAGTGGTCGATTACAGTAATGTTCTTGGCATATCTTAATGCTTTGAAATTAAGGTACATATCCGAAAACATAAAATTTTCGGGCATAAAGGCATCGTGGTCAAGCAAGAGTTTGGTTCTGTAAATTCTGCCCCAATAGAAAGGTGAAATCAGAAGTTCTTCGCACTTTTTAATATTTTTATAAGTGCCTGTATAACAGTATGGAATGTTATAAAAATTGAACTTAATATTTTTAATTTCGTTTTCTATTAAACTTTTAGCACGTCCTATTACAACATCGCTGTTAGTATTCACAGCACTTTCGTATAGCGCCGTGAGGGTACCGTCGGGCATGATATCGTCCGAGTCCATCAAATAAACATACTCGCCTTTTGCCATCTTGATACCTGTGTTACCCGCAATAGAACCGCCTAAATTTTCTTTATTTTCTATAAAGGTTACATTTTGTTTATTAGCGATATAGTTTTTAATTATATCGGTAGTGCCGTCGCTTGAAGCATTGTCCAAAATTATAACTTCAAAGTTTTCTAAATCCTGTGAAAATATAGATTTCAAACATTCTTCAATATACGGCGCTGTATTGTAACAAATCAAAATAACACTAATAGGATATTGCATAAATGCACCTGCCAAATATTAATCAAAAAAGGTTACACTGCTGAAGTGGGGGAGACGCTTTTCAAGCGGAGGAACTTGCATATAATCACCATACATTGATTTAAGTACTCCGTCAGGGTTTTTAGGACCGGATACTTCCACACCTTCAAAAACATATTTTTTCAAGGGGAAAACATCTTTTTGTTTGAAAGATGTTTCAATTACGGTGTCCTTATTGGCTATTATGATTTTTGTCTTTTTAAACAAACACATAAACTTATAATAAGCATATATTAAACCGTAGTAAATATCTCCAAGTGCCCATCTTATTCTTTTGGCTATTGGTTTATTTTTCTTTTTTCTTTTTTTGGTGAGTTTTTCTTTTCGGGCTTCATATTTTCGCTCGAAAATTATTTTGCTGTATTCACCTGTTGTGCTGGGAGTGGCTCTTAAAAGGTCGATACAAATGCCATGATATTTGAATTTTCTATCAATCTTCCATAAAGATTCTTCCGCATCGCTATTTATGTCACGAATTTTTGTCCAATTGCACCAATAAATAGGGTCGCTTCTGCGGTTATGAACAACCATATCTTCGGGAAGTTCTCTTCTTAAAATTTCAATGGCTCTAGGGTAACACCAGTCAAACACAAAAAGGTCACAGTCGTCATCCCAAGGGATATATTTGCCTTCGTGTCGGATAAGTCCTAATAATGTGCCATGGGCTATAATGTATTCGATACCGTATTTATCAAACAGTTCAACTATTTTAGCCATCATTTCCACTGATTTTGTTTGAACTCTTTTTACATCTTCTTTTGTGTATTCTTCGGTGGTAACAAAATCAAGTTTTTCCACTGTTTTATTCATGATTTCCTCCATTGGTTACATACCAACTAATTTTTTTACCTCGTCAACAATTTTTTCGCATGAACGGTAATTGGCATTAGTATCATCGAATAATATTTCATGGGCATTATTTCTGAATTCTTTGCCATACTCTTTATCATTAAGAGCAGATACAATATCAGAAAATACCTCTTTCCAATGATAATTGATTTTTGGAGAGATGATTTCTTTGTAATCGTCTCTTAAGTTTTCGTGTGATAAACTTGTTGTAAGATCGTGATATAATGAAATTACGGGTTTGTCTTGCAAAATGAAATCTGTTGCTGCAGGGGCAAAATCGGTAATCATAATGTCGTAACAAGAAAGGTTTGTGAAAGAATCACCGTAAACCATTTTGATGTTGTTGCAGTTTTTGATTTTTTGTGATAACAAATCACCGAAAACATTTTTATCTCTGGCACACAAATGAATGTGCATTTTATAACCGTTTTCTTCGGCGTGCTTTTCAATATCCCAAATATGAGTTTCAAGATATGCAAAAACTTGTTCAGCATCTACTAAACGGTTGCGCTTAGCAATTTGATATATAACTAACGATTTATCGTCTTCCGGCACCAAAGTTTTGGTGGCGGTTGTACGTGGGTTATTGCAAACGAGTAATTGACTATCTTTTAAACCAAAGAATTCTTTTAGATTGTTTGCTGAATTGCTGTTTGGAACAACAAAAAGGTCGGTTTTAGAGTAGCGTTCACCGAATGATTTCACATTATCGTTAAGATTATCCTGCTCGATATTATGGATGAAATCATCAATTTCTTTGTTGTATGTGCCGTTATAGGTGAAATTTGCAAAACCTGATTCGCAACCAAGTCTTACAATTTTTGAACCATAATTATATCCGTTGTAAATACAACTGTTAAGTAAGTATTTGTTAACAAATATAACAGATGCTTTTTTGAGTATTTTGGTTGCTTCTTTGGAGTTGGCTTTTATATACGGTAAATTTTCTGCCACAAAAAGTTTTTCAATACTTTTGTTGTAAGACAACCAATATGCATCTATTTCGGGGTGATTTGTAATAACATATTCAAATAGATGTCTTGTATTATCAATGAAATCATTGTCTTCACAGGTGAAAACCCAAAGATTAGGTGTTTTCTTAATTTTTCCGTATTTTGTAAATTTTTTAAGTTTGGCTTTGTTTTTGCGGTCGGCTTTTTCTAATTTTTCTGTTGCCAATTCATTAACAAAGTTTTTGATTTTTGAAAGTTTTTTAAAGAATAATTCCATATTATCTTCGGTTATGGAGTTTTTAATTCTTCTTAAATTGCTATGGCTATTGATTAGTTCTTCCAAAGAAATTGTGGCAGCATAAGGATATTTTTTGAAAACGTCAACAACTCTGTCTTCATAGCCACGTTTAAGCAAGTATTTGATATAATTGATAAATTCCAAAGTGATACGTTCTTTGATATCTTCTCTTGCAAAGTCGCCATAGGTTTCCTTGAAATATTGCTCTAAGTCCATACTCATTTCAATCCATGACTCACGGGTGTTGATGAAGTGTTCAACAATATCGTCATTCATCAAAACACCAACGTCACTTCTTCTGTATACCGACATAATTTCAGGAATGTATCCCAAAATACCGTCGCCAACTTGAATCATCATAATTGAGTGGTCGCCGTATATATGAGTATAGTACCATTCGGGTATAACTAAATCGTAATTCCATCTGAAGAACATAGATGAAGTGTGCGCAGGACCAAACTTGATATAAAAGTCCATAGTCATAGTAGATGGTCTTGTGTAACCCGGAATGGAGCGAGGTATGGAACGGATACCGTTATAAGGTTTATAGTAATTATTTAAATACCAGTCTTCATCAGCCAAAATTTCGGTTTCGGCAAAGCAAGCACGATATTCGGGATGTGCTTCCATGAGGTCGTATTGTTTTTGAAGTTTGTATTCGTCTGTCCAATAGTCATCACCTTCGCAAAAGGCGATATAAGGCGACTTTGCCTTTTTACACATATCAATAAGGTTGCGTTGTGCACCCATATTTTCCTCACGTAAAAAAGCAACTATTTTATCAGGATATTTTTCCGCATATTCACGCACTATGTCAGCAGTACCGTCGGGACCTTTGTCTTCGCCAACAAAAATTTGAAAAGGGAAGTTGGTTTTTTGCATTAAAAAACTGTCAAGCGCCTGACGAATGTACTCTTCGTGTTTATAGGTTATACATACGACTGTGACTGCAGGTTTTATGTTTTCATCGTAATTCAATACGCTCATGTAAGACTCCTTATTTCTTGCCGTAATGATTTTCGTAATATTTTTGGTATTCGCCGTCGATTATTGGTTGCCACCAATCTTGGTTTTCGAGATACCATTGGACTGTTTTCTTGATTCCTTCATCAAATGATGTTTCGGGCAACCAACCTAATTCGTTGTGAATTTTGGTGGGGTCGATAGCGTAACGCATATCGTGACCCGGACGGTCGGTAACGTAGGTTATGTTGCTTTCGTCTTTACCAAGAAGTTCGAGAATCTTTTTAACAACGTAAATGTTGGTCTTTTCATTGTGGCCGCCAATGTTGTAAACTTCGCCAACTCTGCCGTTGCGAAT
>JAEIGA010013318.1_pt1 | contig 12516 bp, 31 predicted proteins | sample 9270691 | NCBI WGS metagenome assembly JAEIGA01 (sample SAMN17057246, study PRJNA624740) | gut metagenome | biome: biome; isolation source: fecal sample | host: Bos grunniens | place: China: Xizang | collected 2019
GTCCAAAATAGTATAATTTTTAACATTCATAGGGGGGCTAGGCCGTATCTTCTCCGATCTCTACCTCTCCATTATCGCCGATTTTAAATCTGGGTTTCATCATCGTTTTAAAATGCTCCTGCTCGTGACATGTCTTACACAAGTATTCTAAATTATTAAAGTTAAAAGCGACGCTAGGGTCTTTATAATTATCCTCAGTAAGATGTATCTTGTGATGTACGATATATCCCGGGACTATTAAGCCTTTGGCCAGACATCTCTCACAAAGCCCGCCCACACTTTTCCTGTATGCTGCTCTGCACTTTCTCCAAGCGACACTATTATAAAAACTGCTATCTATATTTCTCATAATCTTAAAGAGTCGGCGCATAATCTGGGAGGACCGAGCACCGGCTGAGGAGAGTTTTTTTATTTTTTTTATAGACGCCTTGGCTCTCACGGCTCCTAATTTGATGAGTGTATAGTGGAGGATAATATATCCTTATGGCACTATTAAAAAGTTTTTCATGTTATAAGATTAACACCATTTAAATGATAGTGCATTGTCTATTTACTGAATTTTACTGAAAATTACTGCATTTTACTGACAATTACTGTATTTTTTACTAAATGCTTTAAGCGCTTGGCCATGCATGCGACACACTTGACTATAATCCATATCAAATTCTGTCGATATATCTTTTAAACTTTTCCCGTCATAGTATCTCATGAACAATATCCTAGAGTATTTATCGCCGTCCACCCCGCTGATCTTGACAGATATATCATCAATCTGAACCGAAACCTTAGCGATCTCCTCGTCAATTTTCTGGAGGCGTTCGATTAGTTTCCAACCCTCTTCCTCTAGTTTATTGCTAGGTGATTTCTGAACCTTATCCCCGGAATAATTTATTCCTGTCAAGCCTATATATGTCATGTGCAAGTTTTCTCTTCTCTCCCTGAGCTGTCGGATATATTCGCGATAGCGCTGTATCTGACTTAAATAATCCTTAATCGTCATTCTGGCCACCTCTTAACAACTCGTCAGGATTCGCCCATATAACCACATGACTCTCTGCCGTTTCTACTCTGATCAGCGCGCCCTGTTGCTTATTGTCAATTAGTTTAACTTTGCCCTTAATTAACACCTCGTCCCCGTTTTTAAACATGATCCCCTCCTCACTATTTACCGTATACTCACTCTATTCTTACAAGTTTCTTTTTTTCTAAGTATCTCGCGCGCTCCTCATTCATTTCCAAAAGCTCGCCCCTTTTAAGGTATTTATCGAGCTCAATGTCTTTATAAGGCATGAGCACGCGAACCGTTAACGCCTGCTGCCGCCGTTTCTTTTTTGGTTTAAAGGATAATAGACTTTTCCATTGTTCTTTAATCCGGTCGTTATTGTAGGTATATTTGAACTTCGGAACATTCAGAAGCTTTAATACATCAAAAGACATATCGAACGGAACTATATAGCCACTCTTACCGTCTATCACGCCGAGCTCTTTAGTAGTTCCAAATGGTGTACATATAACCGCCGTGCCGTTTATTAATGCCTCCAATACCGAATAACCAAAGCCCTCCTGATCACTGAGCTGTACAAGATAATCAGCTCTCGCTATATAAGGCTGTAAATCGTGATACGTCCCGATATTTATAAATCCCCTCGGTGCATTATTAAGTGGCGCATCTGAGAAATTAAGCCACATAAAAGGTATACGATTATTTTCGAGCATCCGGGCAAGCTTTAACATCCTGTCGGCGTTCTTGCCTTTATCTAAAGCCGGGACCCTTGTAGCACTGACTAACAAAAGGCTCTTTTTTCCGTTCCTGATAAGCGGGTTATATACTACGCTTCCGTCGCTATCAAAGCTATCTTTTGACGCTCTGGACACATGCACGACCTTGTCACAGTCTTGTCTGATCATCCAACTTGGGTCAGATTTACATGCGTGACACATCCTGATAGATTGGCCGTAAATAATTTTACGCGGCAGCGTATCCATCATTCTGATCATAATGAGCGTGTCGCATTCCACTAACTCGGTCTGATACAGTTTTGTTTTGGCTTTGATTATCCTTTTCATTTCTTCCGGCAATCTTTGACAATATACGGCTATGTCATAAGAGTCAGCCATGAGTTCGACAAAATTTAAGACAAATGTCTCTATCCCTCCTATTACATGCAGATAGCTCGTATATAATAGCACTTGCACCCGTTCACTCATTATATAAGTCCTCTAAAAGTCCCCCATAAGCGTTTAAAAATCTAGGTTTCCACTTTATTCGCCATGGTTTCACTATTTCAAAATTATCATTTACAGCCTCTAACCGCTTTATGTATTCGCTATCAATATCAAGATTTTTAACTATATCCGGGATATTCCGCCAATCATCAACAAAGATAACACCCTCCGGGTTAAATAGTTTTTTGACCATTGAACCGCCTACATATATCGGGATTGTTTTTGTAGAAAAACAATTCAAGACCTTTTCGGTGTACCAATTCGCATCTATATCATTTTCTATTATTATCGAAAATTTATAATGTGCCAGATACATCCACGCATCTATTGACGGAATGCTTGGATTATTCCAGTCGCCATAAAAGCAATCAACACCGCCACGCTCTTTGAAATATTCATAAAGCTTTAGCCTTGCATTATGTAGCGGACACCAGTTTTTAGGCGACGTTACAATTGATATGCCTTTGTCTTTTATACTATCCGTTGTCAGCCACACATCGGCCCAGTTAAGCAAGTGAGCATTCGGAAGTGTTAAAAGCTGTGAGTCATGCGTAAAGATATAGCTAAATAAATGCGAGTTAAGTGATACATAATCATAGGCCCCGCCGATCATGGAGCGTGGTTCGAGTAATAGACAAATGTTCTTGCCCGGAGCTATACATTCTTTGACGTTATTGTCGCAATAGCAATTTATATAAGGCTCTCCCGGAAGTGGGTTCAAATCAGGGAAATGGTCGTAAAGTGCATGCATTTTAAGCTTATACATCACAATCTCCTCTCAATCGCCGCAAATGCCTGATTCATAACGTGTACTGTTTCACACAGTGCTTTATCAAGCTTATCAATACACTGAGCGGCCTCAAGCTGTATTTTTTCAAGCTTTGTTACTTTCAGCCATAGCCACAAGTTACCAAGCGACAATAACAAGCAGCACGCCGAAAGTAATATATAACTTGTTCCGTTCATTCTTTATCCCCATTCTTTATAATAGCCAAATCATCGCTCCCAACATATATAACTTCGAAATTATCCGGAATAATAACAAGACCATCGGATTTTTCTTTTAACAAACGTTTTTGCATTGTGTCTATTGTTTCCGATTTTAAACTACTTGTGCATTTCAATACAATCAAAGTCTTATCAATCTTACTGATTTTTTCGGCACTGCCACATTTCGGCATTGGCGGAACTGTTAGCTGCTCCGGATATTTAGACTGATATGCTAGTTCTTTAAATATTCCCATTTTGTTACCTCAAAAATTATCAATTAGCCAAACCACGAACATAACAAAGCCCACGACTGGCGGTATTAAATAAATTAAACTCAATGCGTCATTATCCATTTTTTGAAGTCATATACTTGTGTGATTAGTAGTTTGTTGTGTATATTGCTAAATGCCTCGCCCTCAAATGATACCGAACCGGGCAAAGCAAAGTTTTGCGTCAAACAAAGTTTGTTTTGCAAAGGCAATTCTAAAAATTCGGCTGCATTTTCTTTGTACTCGGGCCCACGGGCGTGCATGATATAGCCGATAGAGTTATAGGACACTCTCAGGCGTCTCTCATTCCATTTCCTTTTCGCAACCTCAAAGCTTCCAAAATGCTGAAATACTACAAGCACGTCGTTAATCATCCCCATCGGCAGATCAGGAACTCCGCCAAACATTTTTGTTAAATATCTTACATGTGCATCTGTAAGCTCATAGGGCTCATATATCTCGCTTGTTAAGTAATAACTTAAATTTTTACAAAATTTTGGAAATTGTTCCGGAAGTATCTGTAAGTTAATCGTCGGAGTCCTGAACTCCATACCGAGCTCATGCATTATGGCGCCCCCCGCGCAATTATTCGCGATTATCGTGTCTATCATCGTTTAACCCTTTCAGCTTATTATGATACTTGATATCTAGCTTAGTTATCAGATCATCATGTCTCTTTAAAGCATCTTTGACATAAGCAAAAGCCTCATTTTGATACCTATTCAGGTCACCTATTACAACCCATGCCCATAAATTTGATATAGTCAGTATCACTAATAATATTATTTCTATCATCACTTTTACCTCGTCTCATTTATGAGTACTTTTTCACCACACTGGGGACATGATACATATTCTTGATAAGCCTTATAGTTATCCAAATCCTCGTTTATAACATCTTCACGTTCATAGCTAAACTTACATTTGCATTCGTTGCATGTTGTTACGCGCCTTGTACCGTATTTAATTATTTTTATCATTCTTCCGCCTCATCCGCTTTGACTCTGACTCATAATAAATAGTCAAATATTCTGCAATTTCTTTAAGATCTTCCAAGTCAAACATATCATACTGTACTGTGTCTATGTTCTCCCGTATATCACCGCACATTCTACTTACTGCCTTATCGAGCGGACTTGCTGTTACTTCTTTAGTTCCACTAATGATTTTTTCCGCAGCCGTAATCGGTAAATCGTTGTCATTTATCTGTATCATGTTTCCACCTTCACATATGTTTTAATATCCATAATATAACCAAGCAAATTGCAATTCCGATAAATCCGATAATTATCCCCATAGTCCAACCAATACAGGCATTAATAAATAATTCCTCGGTCATGATTCCTCGCTTTCTGCTTTATATGGTGCATTCCACCAACTCTTAGCATTTTTTAAAACATCTACTAAATCCATATTGCTATTGCTTACATTAGGAAACATAGCTTTTATCATATCCCCATTTGTTGCTCCTTTTGGAAGTAGTGTGCCGTCTCTAACTGCATCACCTAATGATTTTGAATATAAAGGTTCTTTACATTCCATAATTGCGTTATAAAGCCAATTTGGGATATCAATTACTATCTGCATCTGTTTCCTCACTTTCTGCCACCGCTTCCGCCACACTTGAATGGCAAGCATTAACAATATTTATTATCTCAAGTTGCCCCCACTCAAACTTGTGATTTTTAAGCACATCCTTTCGGCACTCCACAATAAACGGCTTATCCTTATCGGGAGCATCTATAAGCACATTTATAACCTCTCTTATGGTCATTCCTCTTCCTCGCTTTCCTGTGACTCAACCATTCTTGCACCGCAATGGCAATACGGATATTCTATATATACATTTTCAAAATCATTTATAGATTCCACTCTTCCACATTCAGAACACTCATAAATGTGATACCCGATTTCTTTCCAATGCCCCGTCTTTGGCTCTTGCGATAATGCATCGATAGCCATATCAATAGCAATCTGTTGAGCCACATTAAGCCATTCCCACATTCTAGGCTCTTTTAAAAATTTAATCGCTTCTTTGTTTGTCATTTCTCACTGCTCCTCTCATAAAGCTCGCAGGCCTTTCGCTCAGGGTTATTTGACTTACTGATTACATCAACGAAACACACTCGATAATTCTCATACCCGTAGACGTTTCTGAAGTATTTGCATGTATCACATGTCTTTTCCATGAGATCATATATGCTCATTTGGCCTAGCATTTCTCGATTTCCTCTCTCATATCTGTGTAGGTGTCACAGGTGGCATATTTTTCAAACCGCATTCCCAACAGTATTTAGTGTCAAACGGCTGTTTGTTTCCGCACTTAGGGCATTTATAGACATAACAGCTTACATCCTCGTCCCAGTAGCTTAACCAATTCCCTGTTTTCGGCTCTTGCTCCGCTTCTCTTAATGCTTCCAGAGATTGCTCTATAAATTTCTCCATCTGACCGCCAAAAAGCCCTAATCTGGACTCTCCGAACTCAATCGCCTGTTTAATATCCATCCTACGCACCTCTTAACCGTTTATAATCCTCTAACCATTCGACAAGCTGCTGCCGTTCCTGATTACTGGACAGGATCATCTTACGGACCTGCTGCGACACATTCCCTTGTGCCACTGTATCGTTTATCTCGATAGCTCCTCTGATCTTTTTTATCTGCCTGTTAATATCCTCGAGCTCTGTCTGCTCCATGGCCGAAACACACTTTTTTGGTGTTACGCTCGGCTCATTCTGGACGATGCTGTCTATGGCCTCATTCCATCCCCTCTTATACTCGCTTGATTCATCTGGGAACTTTGACCGGCTTACGCTTTTACGGCTTATAGCGTCCTTTTCCATATCCTCCAGAACCCGCTTGATAACTTTGTTCTGTCGAGGACAATAATGACGTCTATGATCATACTCGAGGCAGTCTTTGCACCATTCATCATATTTCATGATCTTTTCCCCGCTTCATTTAAGCTTGTGCTGCACCCATGGCTATCTAGCCACTTTTTAGCCTCTCGTCGTTCCTGATCAGTAGCGCTAGGCATTTGATATAAAAGCTTTTTAAGCATAATCTCGATCATCTGAGGATTATTAGGCATTGGCGTCTCGTATACGCCCAGATAATGCCATTTATCATAAAACTTTAGCCACTCGTTAACGTCCTGCTTACGGACAGCCTCGTTTAGCTCTTTCTTCCAAAGGCGAATACTCTTTTTGCTAAGAAACATATATCCCCCACCTTACGCCATGACCTTATCACGGCCATATTTTTGCACGTCCCTGTTAACCTGTCTGGCGACTTTATACTCGACATAGCCCTGAATGTCTCTGTCGGTGATCTTATTCATGATTTTAAGCATTTCGAGACAGATATAAACGTCGGCCAATTCCTCAAGCATGTTCTCATGATCATATTCACCTCTGATGTCCTTAGACACCGCCTGTATGAGCTCGGCGCATTCCTCCATGGCTATGACCTTTTTCTTAGTCTCCCCGTTAAGCTCTATCGACCTTTTTAGCTTTTCCTCGTACAGTATAAGCATGTTTTAATCCCCCTCCCGGATTACAAAACAAAAAATTCATCCCGATCGTACTGTTTGACCGTGTAATAGGCGCATTTATTGGCTTTGGCCCGGTGTACGTCCTGACCTACTTGTACATGAGCTATTTTAGTGTCGTAGGAGTACCGGCACGTACACATAAACCCATGTACAGAGCAGCAATTAACGCAATCTATGCAATCCTTGTATGAGTCTTTTAACCTCATGGCGCGCCCTCCCGATCATTGACTCGGTGCCATGGCTCCCAGTCTACAGGAGCATGACACACGGGACATGTTTCACAGTCCTTTTCTGTCAGATCATCAAACGGATAGCCACAGATAGGACAATATGCATCGTCACATAAGCCGGCAATTCTCACCGGGTTCTTTTTATGCTCCTGCTCTTTTTGATACAGGTATTCGAATATTGTTATTTGGCCCCTCATAACTCCCAGTTTCATGTTTTCACGTTCCATTTATAGACCTCCCATCATCCATAGCCCCTATCAATACGCCCATTTTTAAGCATTGCGTCTAAATCGTCCTGTCGCTGATCAAAATTGCTATGGACATGCGGCCCTGCTGCCGCTGTAGGTTTTCGGTTAGACTTATAACCCTTATCACGAGCCACCCAACTAGAGACTGCAGCACGCCATGACTTCATGGGATTTCGGCCCACTTTCCAACCATTAGCCTCGTAGTAGTTATAAAAAGCCTCTGCGTTAAATGCTGTATAACCCTTTTCTTGAGCATAAGCTTCAAGCTCTTCTAACGAGGGCGGAGTGAAACGCTCGCGTTTCGCTCTTTTCTCTTTATCTATTTCTCTTTTATTTATCTCTATATCTATCTCTTTCTCTATCTCTGTGTTACAGATTTGTTTCACCTCTGTTACACCTGTGTTACATTGTAACGCTTTAAGTCGCTCTCGATGCTCACGGACCCGCTTGGCGCTTGAGGTTTCGCTACCTGTGAGCTCAGGAGCTTTTGACATAAAAAAGTGAGTTTCGTCAGCATTTTCCATTAGCCCAGAGCGTAATAAATAGTCGATTGTTACGGCCACATTATCCTTATCCTCGTCAAGATCAAGAGCTAACTCAGCCGAAAAAGTATTCTCAATGCCCTCATATTCAAGTATTCCGTCGTTGCATATCGCTTTAAGCATCATTTTTTGATAAATAATTGTGTATGTATCGCCCCCGGCTATTTTTCTCAATTTTTTTATGCGCTTATCTTGAAAAAAATCCTCTTTGAGCTTAAACCAATAAAACCTTTTGCCTGTTGCCATTTTTACCCCGTTGACAGACTTATTGATAATAAGCCTGTCCCCCTTTCAGCCCCCGATCATAATGGTCGAGGGACTTGTGCGGTCACTAGTTACGTATCTATAAATTCGGTAAAACAGTGATTTTCTTGTCATTCCCCTGAGCAAGCTAATCATGTTTTTATTCAATCAAGTCCGATAAAACGGACTCAATCATCAATATAATTTTTCTTGAATATCTCCATCCATTTGTCATGGCCATAACGATTCTCGAATTGTCTCTGAGCTGTCGCCTTAAGCTGCGCGTCGACCTCTCTCCAGTATGGGCTCCTGCTGCTATGTAGTAATTCATGGCATGACATACAGAGCCAACAGGTGAGCCTATAACGATTAGATAGGGCCCTGTTAGCCGTCCCGTGTATGATATGATGCCATTGTAGTTCGTACGTTTTGCAGCATACCGCGCACTGCATAATGTCAGGATTTACTACTATTGACGTCCTCATGGTTTACTCCTCATTAGCGCCTCAAAGTGAGCCTTTTCGTCTGGAGTGGCCACGTCTAAGCCTAGATTTTCGCATTCCTGAATCGTGCCGGTGATTAATCGCGCCATCTCGGCCGTGTTCATGTCCTCAACATTCTTATAAAGACGGTACCAATGGCCCTCAGATTTTACCCCGTTAACATTGACAACGGTTTCGGTCTTAATATACTTAACATGTGGCCGTTCCCACTCCCTAAGTACATCAGGCGGCACTGTGATCATGATGTCGGTGAGGCTCAGTACGGTGCCGTAGCTCGCTATCATATCGTTTTTCATGCGGGTAAAAGAGCACGACATTTCTCTGCTCAGGACGTCGATCAACTTGTGAAAATAAGCATTCTGCGACAAGGTTTTCTTATCGCGATGCTTTTTAATTACAAAATCGTACACAAAGACAGGGTTGAGCGTCCGCGCCGCCTCAGCCACAATTGCCGGGAGCTGATAGGGCTTAACCCCTATCAGCTTATACTCGTCTCCGGCCATAACGCTCACCCACATTGATTATCTTTAAATATACTCTATGCTCTGAATCTTTTCCCATGATTGCACCCCTCTCTCATGGTTGTCTAATGTATAAAAGATTTTTTTATATTCCCGTCATTTGTTATATAAAGGACCCAAAAGCCTTTACATTGCCCCTGATCGTCTTTTTCGACGTTTCCGTAAATTGAAATATATGGCTTTAATACAGGGTCACAATTTACAAATAGACGTTTACATTTAATCTTTTGTGAATACCTGTTAACTACGTTGATTATGTCAGTTAATTCTTTTAAAAACTCTTCTGTCAACTCAGTATCATCTGGGAGCCCGTGCTCATCCAGTTTCATGTTGCTTTATCCTCCTCTCTATGTATATAATGTTTACGGATATTTTTACGAATGGACCCGTTTTAATATCCCTTTTCTAGCCGTCAGTCGCCTAACTGTCGGCTTTTTATTTTTTGCCGATAAAAATGTTTTTATCCCTAATATCACGACACATATATAAAGCCAGTCAAATGCATCGCCCCAATCGACATAAAGCATAACGTAAACCGCGAAAAATGCGACGACTATACTCGCCATCTCTAGCAAGCTCATAATATGCTTTAGCCATTTCTTAAAAGCTCTTTTCTTTCTTAACGAAAACAACTTATGATCTCCTCCTCGCTGAAATTTAATAGCATGAACAATCGTGCTAGCTCCTGCTGCGTAAAAGAGCAATGTCTCAGTTTGTAATAAAAAGTCGTGGCCGGCATGCACATTTCACTGATCAGCTCGCGATTGTTTGTGATGCCGTTGCGAGCCTTGGCGACTCGGACGGCTTTTTGGAATTTATTTATATGCTTATTTGTCATGTTGATACACCTCTGCATAGAATTTTAGCCATCAACGACAGATAAAGTATCATCGCTTGAAAAGATAATATCATTATAAGGTACACCCAACGCCTCAGCTATTACATGAGTTTTTTCTACTGTCAATTTTTCAGGTGCTTGTTCCCAGTTAAAATAGGTATTCACAAAAACACCGCATCGCTTAGCCATTTCCCTTTGACTATAGCCTTTTAGTCTCCTCCATTGTTTCATCGTTAAAGCCATGTTTATTATGTCTCCTCTCTGTATGATTAAAAAAGTATCACACTAATAACTATATGATGTTTTATGTATCATGTCAATACTTGACTTGTTGTAAACTTCCAACAATGTTACAATAACCTAACAAGGGAGGTGTGAAAAATGTTAGGTGATAACATTAAACTTTTTAGAAACAAGCTTGGACTATCTCAACAACAATTAGCTGATAAGCTGCATGTCTCTAGGCCGACAATATCATCATGGGAACTAAACCGGACTGAGCCCAATATAGGCACTATAGAATTACTATCTAATATTTTTAATTGTAAAAAATCCGAATTAATTGGAGAAGATCCTCAGACTTTTGAGCCAATAGATATAGAAATTGAGCTAAAAGATAAAGAGACTGAAATTAAATATTTAGTAGAATTGGCAAAAAAATCAGACATAGAGGAGATTAGAAAAGTATCACAGTATTTAAGAATAATGCAGTATAAGACTCTTATAGACTCATTTATTGAAATGAATAATCAACAAGATAATAAACGTTAGGAGGTGTAAACATGGTTTTTATACTTCTAGGCTTTGGCTTATTTATTGCGGCAATAATCGCATTTATATTACAAGATATATTATCTTTATGGCTTTGTGTGATTCTTGGGCTCTTTTCTATGTCGTGGGGCTTAAAAGCCTTAAAATCAAAGCATCAAACTCAGAACCCACAAACTCCGCTCTTTAATCCTAAGACAGATTTTCAAAGCGAGGAGCGTACAGATTATAAGCATCCTGAGCCTATAATATTTAAAGCTGCGGGCGTGACATTCGATTGTATGTTTAATGAGACTTATAAAAAAAGGCAGAATGTCCTTATAGACAGTTATCAAGAGTCTGATATAGTCCTTTTGGAAGAATATACATTTAAAAATGCACCTGCTTTTGCTTTAATAAACAGGCGTTTAGAGGCAGATTTTGGCAATGTTCCAATAGAGTTAGTTTATAAAGTTAAAGAATTAAGCCAAAAATATAACTGTTTTGGCATTTTTAATAAGATTGATTATTTTGTTCCGGATGAGGATGAGACAGGGACAAAAATAATATATTACTGTGAAATTGAGTTAAAGTGGTACCCTAAAAACAAGTAGCAACAAAAAAAGCGAGAGGTCGGTGTATTCCCTCGCTTTTCGGCATGTCTTAGATGGCATGCAATCAGGTAGTCACTCCTGAGCCTATTATAGCCATCTGGGACATAATTTAAAAGAGGTGATAATTATGTCTATCAGAAAAAGAGGAAAATCGTATTATATTGAAAAAATGTATAAGGGTATACGATACTCCATGACAGTGAATTATAAGCCCACCAAGGCCGAAGCTGATCGCCTTATATTTGAGCTCATAGGCTCAAAAAAAGATGTAGCTGACGGCTCTTTTCTTGACCACGCCCGGAAATATATTAAGAGCAAAAATAACGTGCTCTCTCCGGCCACTGTCAGGGGCTATGAAACTGTTATCAATGAATTGCCTTACAGCTTCAAAAATAAGCAATTAAAGGCCGTTACACATGAAGACGTGCAATTACTCGTAAATGAGCTTTCGGCGTCGGTTAAGCCTAAAACTGTGCGAAATATCCATGGTTTTGTCAGTGCAGTCATGAGGTCGGTCATATCGGACTGGGCAAGCACCGCCACTTTGCCACAAAAAAAAGTTGAGTGTTTTTACGTTCCAGAAAAGAGCGACGTTAAAGCTATTTTAGATTATGTTAAAGGGACTAAGTACGAGGTGCCCTATTGGCTCGCCGTTTATGGGCTCCGGCGTTCTGAGATCGGAGCATTGGAGACCACGGACCTGATTAAATCTAACACAATTACGGTCAACAAGGCACTTGTACAGGGCGCTGATAAATCTTGGTATATTAAGGACACTAAGACCACAGCCTCAAATAGAGATATAAAAGTCAGTGATTACGTTGCTGACCTGATCAGAGCTATGCCGGAGGGCCGCGTATATACCGGCAGCTTACACACTCTTAACGAACACCTGCATATAATACAGGATAAACTAAATATCGAGCGTTTTCGTTTGCACCTGCTGCGCCACTTTTTCGCTTCGACAGCGCGCGAGATCATGCCAGACGCTTA
>JAEIGA010013319.1_pt1 | contig 12516 bp, 7 predicted proteins | sample 9270691 | NCBI WGS metagenome assembly JAEIGA01 (sample SAMN17057246, study PRJNA624740) | gut metagenome | biome: biome; isolation source: fecal sample | host: Bos grunniens | place: China: Xizang | collected 2019
CACTATTAAAGTTGCTGACAAAGCAATCACTGAAGCTAAATTAGCAGATGAAGTTGTAGTTAAACTTGAAAAAGGCGTTGCGGCAGAAGCAGCAGTTGCTACAAAAGCAGAACAAAGTGTAGTTGCAGGAATTGAAAGTCGTGTTGGTGTTAATGAACAAGCAATCGTTACTATCAATGAATCATTAAAAGATAAATTAGATGAAGCTCAAGTTAACACATTAATCGCAGAAGCAACTATTAGCGCAGGTAAAATTGATGGTGTTGTTGCTGAAGCAGAAAAAGCTCAAAGCGCAGATAAATTAGTTAACTCATTAAAAGTTACTGTTGATGGTGAAAGCACTGAATTTGATGGAAGTGAATCAAAAGAAGTTGTTATCAATATCTCATCTGCAGTTGAAGCAGTAGTTAACCCTGTTGTAGAAAGAGTTGAGGCTTTAGAAAAAGATGCAGCAGAACACATTAGTGAAGTAAAAGTTAATGGTGTTGCATTAGAAAAATCAGCTAGTTCAGTAAATATCACTGAAATTTCAACTGATATGTTGGTTCAAGGAACTAAATTATTAATCTTAGATGGCGGAAACGCTGAATAATTTTGCATAAAGAGGTATTTATAAAATGGCAAAAATTAATGGAATTGTTTTATTACATAAGAGATATGCGGATTGGTCTGGCAAAACTCTTCAAGCTGGTGAATTAGGTTTAAATTTATCTAACTATGAAGTAAGAATTGGTACTGCAGATGGTCAATCTTGGGAAAATGCAAGTGTTGTTTCTTGTAAAGTAGAAATTCAAGGAACTGGAAAACACATTGTTGATGCAAGCTATAGTAATGGTAAATTAATTCTTACTAAAGGAACATTAAGCTATAACGATTTAGCTGATAAACCTGAATTAAACTTCGATGAAGCTGGAACTGCAGCAGCAGCAGTTAGTGCTCACAATAGTGCAGCAGACGCTCATGCAGACATCAGAAAAGGCGTTAGTGATAATGCAACTGCAATTTCTACTGAAAAATCACGTGCTGAAGGCAAAGAAGGCGAATTAGCTCAAGCAATCGCTACTGAAAAAGATCGCGCTGAAAAGAAAGAAGGCGAATTACAAGAAGCAGTTAATGCTAAAGTTGCTCAAGTAGACTATGATGTAAAAGTAAAAGCATTAGAAGATGAAGATGCTCGTATTGCTGGTTTAGTTGCTGATGAAGTTACTAATCGCGGTAATGAAATCACTCGTGTTGAAGGCTTAATTAATACTGAAAAAGGTCGTATTGATACATTAGAAAATACAACTATTCCTGGTATCAATGCAAAAGTTAAAGCTAATGAAGATGCTATTAAAGCTCTAGAAGGTTTAGCAACTAGTGGTTTAAGCAGACAAGTAGTTGAAGAATTACCATCTGTTGAATCTGCATTAGAAAACGTAATCTACATGATTCTTCGTACTGATAATGTTGGTGCAGAAGGTCAAGATATCTATGATGAATATCTATTAATGGGTGAAGAAGGCAATAAACGTTTTGAATTATTAGGTAATACTGCAGTTGATTTAACTGATTACTATGTAAAATCAGAAGTTTATACTAAAGGCGAAGTTGATGCAGCAATTGATGCAGATGTGTTAGTTGTTTCAAATGCTTTAAATCAAGAAATTAAAGATCGTGGGGATGCTGTTAAAGGTGTTCAAGATCAATTAGACGTTTTAAAAGGCGAAAACGGTTACAAAAAAGATATCGCAGATGCAGTTAAAGTAGAAAAAGATCGTGCAGAATTAGTTGAAGCAGACTTTGAAGAAAGAATTGCTGACTTAGAAGAATTAGGTTTACAATCTGCAGAAACTTATGCAACTAAAGAAGAAGTAAAAGTAAAAGCAAATCAATCTGATTTAGATGCACTAGGTTTAAGAGTAGAAGACGTTGAAGCAGCAGTTAATGATGATTTAACACCAAGAATGAGTGCTGCTGAAGGCAAAATCTCTACTCTTGAAGGACAAGCAGCAGCAGTTGCAGGTCAAATCGAATCTGCAGTTAATGCTGAAAAAGCAGCAAGAGAACAAGCAGATACTGCATTAGATAACAGAATTAAAACATTAGAAGGCATCAAACATACAGGAAAAACTCCTATTTCAGTTAGTGAAAGTTATGAAATTTCACATAATGAATCTGGTGTTGCAGAACAATCTAATTTTGGATTCTTTGCATTTAAAGTTGATAAATTCGGACATATCACTGGAGTTGAAGCAATTACTACCCTAGACGGTAATGCTGAATAATTAATATAACGGTGGCTAGGACAATGTCTTAGCCACTTCTTTTTTGAAGACTATATTAAACTTGCTAAAATTAATATTATCAATTATAATATAGTTGTAAATTAAAAGAGGTGAAACATGGCAAACACTCAAAAAATCATAATTAAATTAAGAAGTGGTGCTACAAATTACTCTGGAGTTTTAGAACAGGGTGAAAGTTTTTACAATACCTCAACCACTAAATTTTATATTGGTGATGGCAAAACCGCAACTGATAATTTACCATATTTTTTAAATAATAATACTGGTGTAACTCTTGATACAAATCAAACAGTAAGCGGCAAAAAAACCTTCTCTAGTGATGTAACAGCAAAAACTTTTGTAAAAAGTGGAGCTACCTCAGAAGATATTTTACTAGGTGATGGTACAACAAAATCAATAAATGATTTTAGTGAATCAGGACACAAACACACAGTGACTACTGATGGTTCAGTACAATCTGTTTTTACTGGGTCAAGTAGTACGATTAATGCTAACTACACCCCAGAGGGTAGTGTCAATGTAATTGTAAATTCAACACAAAATTCTAACTACACTCCACAGGGTTCTGTATCAGTTGGATCAATAACTCCAACAGGAACAATTTCTGCAGACTTCCAAGGGAAATCAACTGAAGTTTCAATTGATTACACCCCAAGCGGAAGTATTAGTGCACCAAATCTTAATATATCAATGAACAATGAAAATATTAACACTATTAGCAGTGTTGGAACTTCCCCTTCAATGTCTACTTCATATGAAGAGGGTGGAAGACTAGTTTTCTCTTTTGACAAGGGAACACTTCCTTCTATTACAACTAAAAGCGTATCAACCGGTGTTAAATCTGCAACTATGGATGATTTAGTATTTACAGGGGGCGCAGCAACTCTGAAAACTGCAGTAACACCAACTGGTAATATTGTAAATACACAATTTAGTGGTAATAGTATCACTCCATCTGCAAGTTTCTCTGGTACACAAGATAGTATTAGTGCAAACTTTTCTGGAACAAAAGGAACAGCAACTGGTTCATTTACTCCAAGCGGTAGTGTTCAATCAACTTTTGAAGGCGTAGAAGTAGAAACGTCTTCGGATAAATAATTATATAGGAGAGGTCAAATAAATGGCAGCAACTAAAACAAATCCAATTAAAATATTAAATTTTGGTGGTGTAGATTATCATATTGATGCCGAATATTTAGGTAAGTATACAGCAGCCGAATGAGATGCTTTATATGATTTAATTATGGCCGCAGACAATGACAGTGTTATTAATAATATTGAAGAACTATTAAATATTTTCTCTCAATACCCTGAGGGTACTGATATTGTTACCGCATTAAGTAATAAATCTAGTAAAGATCACACACATACTGTGACTGCAAAGGGCTCAGTAAGTCAACCTACTTTTAGTGGTACTCAAGCAACAATTTCAACTACAGGCACAGATAAATCAATTGGAGTAACTATTAGTTCTTCACATCCAACATCTGGAACAAATTATACACCACAAGGTTCAATTAAAATAAATTCAATTACACCTGCAGGTTCAATTACTGGTAATGCAGATTTCACTGCAACAACAGGAGCTACAACTGCAACAGTAGTAACTCCAGCAAGTGGATCTCACACACATACTGTAACTGCAAAAGGAACAATTTCTTCTGCAGCTCCTGGTTCAGGTGAGACAGCAAATTATACTCCAGCAGGAACAATTAGTAAGCCTGGTGTTAGTACATCTAACACTGCATCAGGTACACCAAGTGCAACAACAGATGTAGCAAGTACAAGCCATACTCATACAGTTAGTGGTTCTGTAGCAATTTCAGAAGTAGCAGTTGATGCAACTCATGCGGCAAACTACACTCCAGCAGGAACTGTTGATGCACCTACATTTGCTGGGACTGCAGGAACTGTTAGTGTAACGGGGACTACAAAAGGCTCAATCTCAACCACAGATACTGCTTCAGGTAACACTCCAACATATACTCCTAAAGGAAGTGTTTCTGCACCTAGCTTAACACACACAGCTACGGCAACATCTACACCAAATACAACTAATCAATCTACTAGTGTACCAACTGCAGCGCATACGCATACAGTTAGTGGTTCGGTTGCAATTTCTTCAGCAGCACCAACTACTAGCAATCCAAAAAACTATACACCAGAAGGTACAGTATCTAAACCTACATTCTCTGGTACTGCAGCAACAATCACAGTAAGTGGCACTCCTACCGGTTCTGTTAGCGCTCCAACCTTCACGGGTACAGAGGGTACAGTAACTGTAACTGGTACAACTACTGGTTCAAATAGCGCACATAGCCACACTGTAACTGTTAAAAATGGTACTAAGAGTTTGATTTCAGCTTGGAGTGCAGGTTCATTACCAAGCTTAGGTAATCCATCAACTACTGATGTTTATAGTATTACTGGCGTAGGTTCCGCATCAAAATTAGATGTAGACTATGATGATGATACTGAAACTTTAACTATCGCATATACTCCAAGTGTAGTTCCTACACGTAGTGCTAATCCTATCAAGGCAATTACTACACAAGGAACATTTAGTGCTGGAACATTACCATCATTAACATACAGCAATGCAGATGTTATCACCGCAACAACTGATTCAGTTACAGTTAAATTTAATGGAGCATCAATGACATCTACAGGCACATTTACTCCAGCAGGTACAGTTGGTGCGCCTACATTTACAGGTACAAAATTTAACTCTACTGGTTCTTATACTCCAGCGGGTTCTGTAAGCCAACCTACATTCACAGGAACAGATGTTTACTTATCTGGTTCAATGTCAAGTGGAACTGCAGCTAAAACAAGTAATACAACTTCAGTAGCAAGCACTAGTCATACTCATAACTATGATAAAGCAACAAGTGTAAGTGCTCCAACATTTACAGGTAAAGGTTCAACATTTACATTCAACGGCGCATCAATGACATCGACAGGTACATTTACTCCAGCAGGTACAGTTAGCGCACCTACATTTACAGGAACAGGAGCTCATTTAGTAGGTTCTATGACAGAAGGAACTGCAGCAAAAACAGCTTCAACTGCGGCTACAGTAGCTAGTTCAAGCCATACACATCAATATGCTAAAGCCACAGGTTTAAGTGAAGCACCTAAATTTACAGGCACTGGCGTAATGTTAAAATTTGCAGGCAGCTCTGCAACAACAGGTGGTCCTTCTGCAACCGTAAATGCAGCAGCACAAGATCATACTCATAGTGTTACAACAACTGTTGATTTCACTAAAGCAGGATTCTCTGGAACTGCAGTTACTCCAACCGGTTCATTTACAGGTACACCAGCTAAGTTTGTTGGTTTATTCAATAGCAATACAATCTCTACATCTGGAACTTATACACCAGCAGGTACAGTATCTAAACCTACATTTACAGGCGAAAGCGCAACAACAAGCGAAGCAAGTAAATAGAAAGGAGGCAATAATATATGCCAAATTTACTAACACACCTTACAATAGGTGACAAAAATACAACAATTAACTCAGTACACTACATAGTGGGTACCGGCTCTACTGCCGGTACTTGGCTAGGTGCTGACTCAAGTATTACAGAATACTATGATGGATTAACTATCGCATATAAGGTTGGTATTGCAGGAGCAAGTACAACTACACTAAACATTAATAGTCTTGGCGCAAAAACTGTTTATAGACAAGCATCAAGCAAAGTTACTACACATTATCCAGTAGGCTCTGTTGTATTATTGGTATATACTACTAATAGTAGCAGTGTCGGCAGTTGGCAATGTACAGACTATGATAGTAATACAAATACCAACGTAGCATTTGGGCAAGGCTATAGTACCTGTTCAACTGCTGCGGCAACAGTAGCAAAAACTGTAGCATTAACAAATTATGCTTTAACTACTGGTGGTATTCTTGCAATTAAATTCACTTACGATGTGCCAGCAAGCGCAACGTTAAATGTCAACTCAAAAGGTGCGAAAGCCATTCGCTATCGTGGAGCAGCTATCACTGCAGACATAATTAAAGCCGGCGATACTGCAACATTTATTTACGATGGTACTTACTATCACTTAATTTCAATTGATAAAAAATTAGGAAGTTTAGCCTATGAAGATTTAGATGAAAATGGTAGGATTCCTTCAACCCTATTACCTGGTTATGTAGATGATGCAATTGAAGGCTATTATTATAGTTCTAAGTTCTATAAAGAATCTGCACATACTACAGAAATTACTGGGGAATCAGGAAAAATCTATGTAGACTTATCAACAAATAAAACTTATAGATGGAGCGGTTCAGCTTTTGTAGAAATTAGTGCATCATTAGCTCTTGGCGAAACTAGCTCAACAGCATACCGTGGTGATAGAGGGAAAACTGCATATGACCACAGTCAAGCTGCTCATGCACCATCAAATGCAGAAAAAAATCAAAATGCTTTTAGTAATATTATTGTTGGGTCTACAACCATTGCAGCAGATAGTGCTACAGACACATTTACGCTGGTGGCTGGATCAAATATCACATTAACTCCAGACGCTACAAACGATAAGATTACTATTGCCGCAACAGATACAAAGGTTACATCTGTCGATAATCACTATATCCCTAGTGCAAATAGTGGCTCTGAATTGACAGCCAGTTTATCAGGAACTGCGGGTTCTTATGCTAAAGATACAGAATATACTGTTTTAACAGGCGTTAAAGCACAACGAGATGCAAAAGGCCACGTTACAGGACTTACTTATACCGCACAAAAGGTTAAAGATACTAATACAAATACAGATGCAATCTATTCTGGTATTGGTATTTGTGGAGGGTCAGCCTCTGTTGCAGAAAAAGTTGTTACATTACCAAAGTTCGCTTTAACAACAAATGCAAATATTTTAATTAAAGTAAGTAACACTAATACAGCCACTAGTGGAGTTAAATTAAATGTCAATAGCACTGGAGCTAAAAGTATTAAAATCAATGGAAGTGATTGAAGTTCAAGTAACCAGTTGAATGCAGGTGATTACTGGGCCAATTATGATGGAACATACTGGAATTTAACTAGAATCTATTTAACTGACAATAATACTACATATTCTTCAAAAACAGCCGCAAGCGGCGGAACAGATGTTTCACTTGTTACTACTGGTGAAAAGTATACATGGAACAATAAACAAAACGCAATTAATTCAAGTAATAAATTAGCAGCAAGTAATGTATCCGGTTTAGCAACTGTTGCTACAAGTGGTTCTTATAATGACTTATCTAATAAACCTACAATTCCGACAGTTAATAATGCAACTTTAACTATTCAAAAGAATGGAACAAATGTAGCAACATTTACAGCAAATAGTTCAACAAATCAAACAGCAAATATTACCGTTCCAACTAAAGTTAGTGAACTAACTAATGATGCTGGATATAAAACAACAGATAATAATACTACTTATACTATCACGACTGGTGATAGTAATGGCCAAATTAAAGTTACACCAAGTAGTGGAACTGCTTATAATGTCTCTGTTAAGGGGTTGGGTTCTTCAGCCTATACTACAACTTACACTGCAACCGAATGTACTACATTTACAAGTGATTCAGGTAACTGTACACCAGCAGCTGTTCAAAAGGCTGCAAAACAATTTGCATATGCTGGTGCTTTAACTGGATATAGCAAAGCTTCATCAGTTTCAGCAATAGCTGCTACCGATACAATTGTTGCCGCAATTGGCAAATTAGAAAAAGCATTAGATAGCAAGGGCACTTCAAGTTTCTCGGGAAGCTATAATGATTTAACTAATAAACCAACAATTCCATCTGCGGTAACTGAATCAACTGTAAGTGGTTGGGGGTTTACTAAAAATGCCGGCACAGTAACTGGTAGTTCTTTAACAGCAAATTATTTTGTAGTTGGTAACGGAAATAGTGCAATTAAAGCATCATCAATGCAACCTTCAACTTCTTCAACTACCTGATCTACTTCAAGTGATGTATATGTACCTACAATGAAAGCAATTTCAAACTACGTTACAGGTTTAGGATATACCAAAAATACAGGTACAGTTACAAGTGTTAGGGTGCAAGCTGGTACTGGATTGAGTTCATCAGTTTCAACTGCGCAAACAGGAACTTTAAACACAACCATCTCTATTGCTAGCGGCTATAAATTACCTACCACAACTGAATGGAATGCATTAGCAACTAGCGAAATGGTATCAGCAGTAGATACATTAACACTAGAAGCAACCACTGGCACTACAACTCATTCTTTAACTCACGGTGGTAAATATAAATTAACATCTGGAAGTAATAGTATTACTTTCTCACTTCCATCTGCAGGTAGCTATACATTACCAACAGCATCATCTTCAACAAAAGGTGGTATTAAAGTTGGAGCTGGCTTAAGCATGTCAAGTGAAACAATGAGCGTATCATATGGTACAACTTCTACTACTGCGGCAGCTGGTAATGACAGCCGTTTTGGTAAGGTTGGTGTATCAGAAGCTGAATATAGAGCAGATGATGCAAGTCCAGCAATTTCTTATTATAAACTTGGTTTAATTAATTCAGGTCAAAATGACTCAAATAAAAAGAATGATTTATCCGTAACATCAACAGATATTAAGTACAACTCTGCTTGATATGTATCTAACAGTGGTATTATGGAAGGTAGTTCACTTGTATTATGGAACAGTTTAACTGTTAAGGACTCATATGGAAATGGGGTGTTTAGTGCAAATAATACAGGTGTTGTTGTAGATAAACAATTAACAGTAGTTGCTGGACAAATATTGAAATTTAATAAGATTAATATTCCAACAGCTAGTGGCGGTACTGATTATGGAGTTGGTTCTAGTGGAAAAGTATTAAAATCTAATGGAACAACCGTTTATTGGGGTGATGACAATAACACAACATACACCTTTAATGGAGCAGTATCAACTATTAAAGATAGCAACTTAACCGCTAGTAGAGCATTAATTTCTAATAGCAGTGGTAAAATTGCAGTTAGTGCTGTAACATCAACTGAATTGGGATATCTAGATGGTGTAACTTCTAATATCCAAACCCAATTAAATGCAAAAGGAACTTCTAACTTAACTATTGGTACTACATCAACCACTGCAGCGGCTGGTAATCATACTCATAGCAGTTATATAACACAAACAGCAGCAGATGCAAGATATGCATTAAAAGAAGATGTTGGTGAAGGTGTTACCAATGTACAAATTCTTACTCGTGAACAATACAGAAACTTAAGTACTATTTCTAGTAATGTATTATATGTAGTAAGGGGATAATATGACCAATCAAGAATTTTGTACGTATATACAAACTCAAGATTGTTTTATTAAACTAGTAAAAGATTACAAACCCCAGCTAGTATTTTTAGCTGGAAGCAGGGGTGTGGGAACCAATCTCCCCACCTCTGATTATGATCTTGTAGCCATTACTTTTAGACATAAGATCAAATCATCTTTTGGATATGATGATGTATTCTTAACTAAAATACAAGATCAAGGGGTGCATTGCTATGTTTACTCTATTGACTTTTGTATGTCTTGACTAAACCAGGATGAAAGATATAACACTCCTATTGTTTCTGATTTAATGTTTCAAAATATTATTGCGCTACAAAACCCAGATAATATTATCATTAAAACTGGTAACTATGAATATAATTTTTGATTTGAAAACAAAAAACAAATTATAAAAAACTCCATGCAACAACTAATATTAAAACATGGAGATCATCAACAGACAAATTTAAAATTTTTAGGTCATTGTATTTTGTGTTTTAGTCTTCTTATAGAAAAAACAATACCTATAGATTTTATATGTAGATTAAAACAACAAAAATATAGTAATACAAATCTATATTCTACATCAATGATTTGAAAGGAGATAAAACAACGATGAGATGAATTTATAATCCAAACAGAATAGTTGCAGATGGTTATTTAACTTTTGGAAATGGTCGTGATCAAGGAGGAGCTTTAAAGAATAAGTTTTTTGCCTATTCTCCAGCAATAACCTTCCCTGCAATCTCGAATATTTCTACAGATGAACATGGACATTTTAGTAGAAAACAAATTATATCTGCTTCAATTAAATTAACGATCTATGATTCATTTGGCCAAGAGTCTTTTGGTAATTGTATTATTAATTATATCCCTAGATGAGTAACATCAGTCAACCTACAGGATGCTAACCTAAGTGCCAATACCGGTTTTCCTGCAAATAGTGGTACCTATTATTTACAATTTCTTGCTAGTGATATTGTTCGTTTTCTTAATAACGAGGGAGTTTATCAAGACAATATTGGCACAACTTTAACCGCAGACAATCTGTATCATTATCCTATTTATATGGAATTTGTGTGTAATACTATGGGATATAAAAATAGTGCAGATATTATTACGACTCGTATAAGCACAACATCTGCCACATACAATGGTGGATATTATTATATTCCCTTTACTAGACCAGACACTGGAACAAGCTACTCTTCGGTAAGAGTAAGAGCGGCAATTGTGCCAGACTGTCAACACTCTATTGTTGAAATGGTTCATTACAAATATAACATTTTATACACTACATCTACTGACATGAATGCAACTACTAATAATATAAATAATTTAATTAATAATAGTCCACTTAATCAAACCAGATATATTAAATTAAGCTACGTAGAAATTAATAATATGATAGAGGTTCTAAATGGTATTTGTCCGGATAAAATTGATACGGATGGAGTTGCCATTCAAGTTCAGTGATTTTGGTATCACGACACTAATGTAGAAGAATGTTTAGGAGATTATGGTGAAAAACATTCTTTAAGAACAAAAGATAGTTCTGGTTATGAATACAAACATGATATTTCTTTATATCGTGGAACTACTCCAGTTCATAAAGCAAATCGACCAAAACTAAATATTGACTGAATAAGATATTGTGAAGCTAAAGACCTACATGTTACTTGAGACATAGATGGAATGAACGATTGAGGCGTTTGTGATTATAATTGTATGATTGGTCTTTCAATTGTAAACACCACATACAATGCACGTATTCTTAAATATTTAGATCCTAGAACTGAAAAAGAAAGAAAAGCCCGAGGTCGCATACGTCCAAGAGAGTATGTTGTATGAATTGATTCAATTGATATGTATGACGGTGAGTGAACCTTTTCTGATATAGATCGAGAAATCAGGTGGCACTTACATAAAAAACTACAGTTCTTCTATAATAATGTAGATGATGCATATGTTTATGTAAGACCAGTTATTGGTTATTATAGAAGGGATTGTGACAATGGAAATGGCGGTTATCACTGGCTGAGAGCAAGTGATGAATATATTAGAGTTGATATTTATTAAAATTGATTTCTTGGAAAAAACAAGCTATACTAATTATAGAATTAAATATTACTTTTCACACATTAAATAAATATTGGTGGTGCAAGCGTGTGACTATGCTCTGGGAGGGTTTGGGGATTAATAAAAGATTAAAAGGCTAATTTTAGCCTTTTTATATTAAAAAAAGAAGGACTCCTTTGAGTCCTTTTAATTTGTCCAATTTTCTGGATGAACCACTGGATCCACCATAAACCAAATATTCTTAAGCATCATTACATCCGCAAGCGCATCATGGGCATTTTTACTACTAAACCCAAGCGACTCTGCAACCAATGTTAATCTCCATTTGCGGCCTAATTTATCTTTTAAACCCCACATATTTTTCTTCTTCGCATATTGAACACAATCATAGTATCCATCTACTCCAGGGAATTTTTCTTTATTAAAGAAATCATATTTAATACCCAAAGTATTACATCTGCAATTTAACATTGGTCTGTCAAATGCTTCACCATTATAAGTAAGTACCATATCAACATCATGTTGTTTTAACCAAGCGCAGAAGTCTTCAAGCACTTCACTTTCGCGGCGACAATTAATCAAGTCTTTAGCATAAATACCATGTACTTCACTGGCCTTTGGATCAATATCATGTGTAGTTTTAATCTTTTCTTCAAAACTATCAACGATATTTCCTCTTGTATCACAGATTACTGCGGCGATTTGAACTGGAGCTGCGCTATTCCAGTATACACTTGTTGTCTCTGTATCTAAAACTGCAATCTTATTATATTTTTTATATTCCATAACTAAATTCCTTCTCTCATAATTTTCACGGTATATCATTTTCTGATACATAATTATCTTTATTTTTTAA
>JAEIGA010013320.1_pt1 | contig 12515 bp, 26 predicted proteins | sample 9270691 | NCBI WGS metagenome assembly JAEIGA01 (sample SAMN17057246, study PRJNA624740) | gut metagenome | biome: biome; isolation source: fecal sample | host: Bos grunniens | place: China: Xizang | collected 2019
CCGAGAGACGAGGAAATTATAGTGCTGTCAATGTATGACGGAATAGGCACCGGAAGATATTGCCTTGACAAAATGGGCTTTACGAACGTGAGATATTACGCATACGAAATTGATAAATACGCTAAGCAAGTATCTATGAGTAATTACCCCGACATTATACAAATGGGTGATGCTTTCGATTTGAGACACCCTGATTGGACTATCGGCTATTAAAAAAATAATAAAAAATAAAAAGGAGTAAAACAATGAACGAAAAAACTATCACGATCTCCCTTGAGGAGTACAACGAGCTTTTGAAGAACGTGGAGAGAATTGCCACTATTAAGAGAATGTATGAAGCTGACAAATACTTCTCTGACGAGAATATTAAGGTCATATTGAATATTCACGAAGCAAAAGAGGGGGAAAAAGAAAATGCTTAAATCTTATGCTGAGCTTAGAAAACTTGACGTAACGCCCTACATAAAACAAAGAGACGGCGCAGATTATCTACCGTGGGCTACCGTGGTTGATCTGTTGCACGAAAATGGAGCGGAGAGGGTATTCTGGACTCCCATATATAACAAAGATGGAAGCAGCTTGTTTATGTCGGAACATACCTTTACGGACAAAAACGGGAACGCAAACAGATGCTATGAGGTAAGGATAGAGATAACCGTTGATGATGATATATTCAGTTACGGCTATCCTTTGCTCAATGGTATCAATCCCGTCAAAGATAACTCCCTTAATCAGAACGTCGTTTATAAGGCTATGACAAGAGCCTTTGTAAAAGCAATAGCTCTCCGGTATGGCTTGGGCTTCTCGCTTTGGTCGGCTGACGAGTTGGAGCAGAGTCAAGAAGAAGATTTATACAAACACTCTCTTGATGCAATAAAGCTGAGATTTCAGCAGACATATACTCAGAAGTTGCAGAAGCACATGAGCGTTAAAGAAATAGCCGATGGCTTGAATATGACCGAGGACGAGGTAAGAGTGGTATTTACTTACTTCGATCAGCTAAAACGATTTGAAGCGGCTTTGCAGAAATTATGATAGCGAGTAAAGATAGGTCGGGGTGGTTTGGAGCTTCGGACGTAGATAAAATAGTCGGAAATTGGAATACCAAGACGTGGTTGGATTGGTGGCTTGTGAAGATAGGTGTTGCAAGGAACAACGTAGAGACCGTAGCTATGAACGCAGGTACGCACAAAGAACATCAAATACTTGAATATGTTTCTCCATTTATGGAAACAGACAAGCAGATCCTTATACCCGAACTTCGGCTACGAATTAACCTTGACGGAAACGTAGTGAAGCACATTTATGAGGTCAAGACACATTCTGCTAAAAAGGAGTTTAAGCCCTCTAAAAAGCAAATTCAGCAAGTCAATGTTCAAATGTTTGGCTATGAAACAAAAGAAGCTGATATTTTATCCTACGGACTCACTGAGGACGATTATAACAATTACTTTCTTCCGATAGACGAGGATAGGCTGAAATATCACTCGATAGCGTATGACGAGAAATTTATCAACACAGTATTTCTGCCGAGAACAACCTATCTTGCGGAGTGCCTTATAAATGGCGTTCTGCCCGATAGAGAAAGGAAATGGTAATGAAGGTACAGGGTACAATTCTTTCAGCCGTAAACGATACCATCACTATTCAAGTACAAGCTGATGCTCAAAATTGGTGCATAGACCACAACGCAAAGACGGTTGAGGTACGCATTGACGATGGGCGCAGTATTACCGCCGACCAAAGGCGGAAAATCTACGCCACAATGCGAGATATAGCCGAGTGGAGCGGAGATATGCCCGACTCCGTAAAAGCCTTTTTTAAATGGTCTTTCTGCGGCGACAACGAGCATGAGGACTTCTCTCTATCCGACGTTGACCGAGAAACGGCAAGCGAATTTCTCACGTATCTCATTGACTTCTGCATACAGAACGGAGTCCCCTGCTCTGATCCTTTGTGGGATAGGTGCGAGGACATAGAGCGTTATATGTACGCTTGCGTAATGGCAAGGACGTGCTGTATCACGGGAAAGAAGAATGCACAGATACATCACGTAGATCGTATAGGCATCGGAAGAAACCGCACCGAGATCTGTCAAGTCGGTATGAGGGTTGTTCCGCTGTCGGCTGATATTCACACGATGATCCACTACACGGGCGGCGAGAAAGAATTTTACGAGAAACATCACATTGTTCCCATAGCTCTTACGGAAAAGATGTGTAAGCATTTAAAACTTGGAAATATACAAATATCTTAAAGGAGAAAGAAAATGAAAGGTTACAAAGCATTTGAAAAGGGGCTGATATGCCGAGGAAAACAGTACGCAGAAAACACGGTATTTGAAGAAGAAAAGGCGGTGATATGTCATAGCGGTATGCACTTTTGCAAAGACCCGTTGGCGGTATTGAACTATTATCCACTCGTTGACGATAACGGCAATATGAGCGAGTTTGCAGAGGTTGAAGCCCTTGACGATTGTAAGACGGACGATAACCAAAAGTTTTGCACGAAAAAGTTAAAGGTCGGTGCAAAGATAGGATTTCCGCAGCTCGTTCAAGCAAGCGTTGAAATGGAGTTGGAAAAAGTACCAAGCGAGACAAAAACAAAAACTACGGCAAAAGACTACGCAAAGATAGGCAGTAGCGGTGACTCCGCACAGATAGGCAGTAGCGGTGACTCCGCACAGATAGGCAGTAGCGGTGACTACGCAAAGATAGGCAGTAGCGGTGACTCCGCACAGATAGGCAGTAGCGGTGACTACGCAAAGATAGGCAGTAGCGGTGACTACGCAAAGATAGGCAGTAGCGGTGACTCCGCACAGATAGGCAGTAGCGGTGACTACGCAAAGATAGGCAGTACGGGTAAAAATGCAGTGGTCATGTGTGCTGGCAACGGAAGCAAGGCAAAGGCAAAAATAGGCTCTTGGATCACTCTTGCAGAGTGGAAATATATAGACGGCGTTTACACACCCGTTTGCGTTAAGACCGAGAAGGTTGACGGAGATCGCATTAAAGAAGATACATATTACACGCTTAAAGACGGCGAATTTAAAGAGATATAAAAAGGAGAAATAATTATGAGCAATTTCAATTTCAACAAAGTAGTTCTTGGCGGTAGGCTTACCGCAGACGTAGAGCAGAAGCAGACACCTTCCGGTGTAGCTGTGTGCAATTTTTCGCTTGCTGTAAATCGCAAGTATTCAAAAGAGGGCGAACAGCAGACGGATTTCATTAACTGTCAAGCATGGCGTGGAACGGCTGAATTTATCAGCAAGTATTTCCGCAAAGGCTCTGCGATCTGTATTGTCGGCAGCATACAGACGAGAAACTGGAAAGATCAGAACGGCAATAATCGTTATTCTACAGAGGTTGTTGTTGATGAAGCTATGTTCGTTGACGGCAAGAACGATACACAGGCTACAGAAACAGCAAGTCCTATGCCGTCCTTTAATCCGTGTGCAACGCCCAATTTTGAGGACGTGAGCGCAGACGATGATCTGCCATTCTAAAGGCGGTGGGATATGACGATAGGACAAGCAATTAAAAAGGCAAGACAGAAAAAGGGACTTACGCAAGAAAAGCTCGCCGCTCTGACCGGCTATCGCCCTTCCCAAATATCACTTTGGGAAACGGGCGGAATGTTCCCCAGCATAATAACCTGTTTCACTCTCGCTGATGTTCTTGAATGCACCATTGACGAGCTTGTAGGAAGGACGGTGAAGTGATATGCCTTATATTGACTCTAATAAAATTAAGCTCGATGCTTTAACTTGGCTTGACGACGGTAATGATATCCTCGTCCCCTTGGTAGATGTCAAGAAAGCAATAGCGCAGACTCCGACAGAGGATGTTGTATTGAGGGCAGAGCTTTCCATCTTAAGCGTTCAATATGCGGCTCACACCACAAGATTAGAGGAAGAAAACGCAGCATTAAAAGTCGGGATAAAAGTGCTTGGAGATACACTAAAGAGCTATGAGAGGAATGAGCAGTTACAAGAAGATGTGGTTAAGGTCGTGCGGTGTAAGGATTGCGAGTATGGAATAGCAGAGGACTATGAACATAACTTATACTCTTGCGGTGGCTACCCCGACGGGATTGGTGGCTATATCAATGGGGAGTCCTTTTGCAGCGAAGGAAAAAGGAAGGAGCAGTTATGAAAGAAACTGAGTTGAAGCAAGCGTTGTTATTGTTGGCAAAAGCAATAGAACGAGTAACGGTAAACACTTATGTTGAGCAAGGTCAAGCAGGGGCAGACGAGGTATTTAGAATTTTGGAGCAAGTAGAAAAGATTTGCGGAAATGAGGTAGCAGACAATGAACAGAGAGAAGCAGATTGAGGAAATGGCGAAAGTCATAGCAAGACGGAGTGCGGATTTTAGAAATCCTAATATTGCGTTTATGACAACCGCAAAAAAGACCGCAACGGCTATTTACCACGAATTCTTCTGCAAGCAGAGCGAGGAAACAGTTGAGGTGGTTAGGTGTAAGGATTGTAAGTATTACGAAATACATAAACCAAACATAACACTAAACTGTGAGAGAGAGGGCAAGCTTATCCCTATGATGCCAAACGATTTTTGCAGTTACGGAGAGCCGAAGATGAAAGGCGGTGAGGGATATGCGAGAGATTTTGTTTAGAGGAAAAACAAACTATGAGGGAAGGGATATCCAATGGTTATATGGCAGTTTGTTGGCTGAAAGCTCAAACACATTCCCTATAATTGCTAAGGATTATGACAATGACGAAGAATGGATTGGCATATTTGAATGGGGTACAGTTGACCCTGAAACCGTAGGACAGTACACAGGATTGACGGACAAGAACGGCGAGAAGATTTTTGAGGGGGATATTTTAAAAGTAAAACACGGTATTTTAGGGAGAGAAGAAGAAAAGCCTAAAACGCCAAGAAACGCCTATGGATTGCACTACAAAGAAAACGAGAGAGGAATGTATGGACGGTGGTTTTATTACCGAAACTATGCGGTTGAATACAAGGCACACGGCAATAGCAAGGGTAAGTATATTGTGCGAAATGGAAGCGACCAATGCGATTTTACTAATTCTTTATTTTATAATCACGATGCAGAAATAATCGGTAACATCCACGATAATCCCGAACTTTTGAAAGGAGAATGATATGGCACGATTAAAAAACAAGACAACTGCAAGATACTTTGAAAAAGGCAAGTATGTGAAAGACGGCTTGTATTGTTGGACAAAAAGTGGTACGGATTTTGAGTGCAAAGTTGAATGTCTGTATAACGGATGTAAAGCAGAGTGTGATTGTCATACCGCAGTATCAAAAGATGCACTTGAATATATCAACGAGCTTGAAGCAATACTTGCCGATGTTGTACCAAAGTGCGATGAAGGTGCAGAATGTCCCACTTGCCACGGAACAGGAAGAATTGGCACAACCGATTGGCTTACCAAAAACATTTCCAAGGAGCAACTTGCCAAAGAAAAAGCAGAAGCGATTGCTGAACACGAACTGCATATCAAACAAGATTATGCGAGGGAGATTTTTGAGGAGATTGAAAATGCCCTTTTCAACAATCATTGTTTAGACGAATGGAGCGATTATCCGACACCGCATTACTATGAGGAACTCAAAGACGATATTGCCGAACTCAAAAAGAAATACACGGTGGGCGAGTAATGGCAAGGTTTATCGATAGGACTACGGGCATGGTAAAGCTGTCTCCGAAGCAGGGAGATCGGGCTAAGCCCAAGCCCAGCAGAAAAGAAAAGGACACCGGGGAGATACAGATCTGCCTGAGCTGTAAGAAAGCCGTGTGTAAAGGAAATTGCAAGCGGATCGAGGTGGCGAGGAATGACCGAGGAAAAAGCAAAGCTGATTGAAAATTCACTCAATGAGCTTATCGAGGAAGCTGTAAAAGGCGGCGGTCACGTTTTTATCGTAGACCGGATGCAAAACGAGTTTTTTCAAAGACTCACAAAGCCTATTAAACTATCCTATTACGGCGGATATAAAGGAGAGTCCCATGAGGAGTAAATACCATAGCAAAAAAATCACGAGAGACGGAATGACCTTTGACTCTCTCAAAGAATACAGAAGATTTTGTGAATTGTCCCTGCTTGCAAAGGCAGGGGCGATCACAGACTTAAAAAGACAAGTCGAATATATCTTGATACCGGCACAGAGAGAGCCGGACAGCATCGGAAAACGTGGGGGCGTTATAAAGGGCAAGACCATAGAGCAGAAATGCTCCTACGTTGCCGATTTTGTCTACAACGAGAACGGCAAGACCGTTGTGGAAGATACGAAAGGCTTTAAGACGAAGGACTATATCATTAAGCGCAAACTTATGCTATACGTCCACGGCATCAGGATCAGAGAAATTTAAAAAAGGAGTAGCACCATGAAAGACTTGAACACTATAAAAGCTCTTGTAAAGGCAATTCTTGAAAAAGATACAATGGCAAGAAACAGCGATAGCTATTTATATTTCCGAGTGATACAGACCATAGCTATAAAGCACGATATAGACTTAGACAAAGTTACCGTGTTAGCGTTCCTCTGCAATATGAAGCAGTACCCGTTTCCGCCTTTTGAGTCCGTCCGCAGATCGAGACAAAAGGTACAGGCGGAATATCCCTATTTATCAGCTTCGGCAGAGGTTGAGGAATACAGAGCCGAGAACGAGGAAATCTATCGGGAATTTGCAAGGAGTTGAGGGCGATGGCTGAAATCAAGTGGATTAAACTTACAACAGATATGTTCAATAATCGCAAGATAAAGCACCTGCGGAGACTTCCGGAAGGCAACAATATTGTCCTGATTTGGGTAATGCTCTTAACTATGGCTGGACGATGCAACGCAAACGGCATGATATTTTTAACAGAGAATATCCCATACACGCCTAAAATGCTTGCTGACGAGCTGGATTTTGAGGAGAACACAGTTAAGCTCGCTCTGATAACTTTGGAGCAGTTAAACATGATCGTCATAAACAACGGCTTTTATTCAATAGCAGGGTGGGAAGAATATCAGAATATCGAGGGCATGGAAAAGATACGGGAGCAAAACCGCCTGCGGAAGCAGAAGCAGAGACAGAAACAAAAGCTGATCGAGAATGTGTCACGTGATGTCACGGGACATGTCACGCAATGTCACGCAACAGATATAGATAAAGAAAAAGATATAGAAGAAGAAAAAGAAGATAAAATAGATAAAATCGATAAAATGGATAAAAGCGATTTCTCGCCTTTTCCACCGAGCGGTTTAACACAGGAGCTTATCAACGCAGGGTATATATCTGAGGACGATCTATACATAGACCAATATAATAATATCTTAAAAGAGTTATCTGATAGCTATTCTTTTGAAATAGCAAGATCGTGCTTATGGTATTTTATCAAACGTTATAAGCAACAGCCGACAGACGAGGACGGAGACGAGATTGAAAACAAAGTGGCGTATTTCAGAACGGCTATGCTCAACGGTGCTGCAAGACTTGAACGAGATAACAACAGATCGCAAGTCGGCGTTGGTAGCTGGCTATACAGTTAGGGGGTGATGATATGACCGCAGAAGAATATTTAGACCAAATTCAAAAGATAGACGATATAATCAGCAACAAAAGAGAGGACTATAAACGCTGGGTAGAGATTGCTTCGGGGCTTGGTGACTTCTCCGTGTCGGAGAGAGTTCAATCATCACGCAATTTGCAAAAAAATCAAAACGCTATAATCAGCTACGTTGCCATAGAACAAGAGATAGACGAGCTTGAACGGAAGCGGCAAGCGGTTATATCTACCATTGAACGGCTACCGTCTGCGGAATACAAGGTTATATATAAGCTCTACGTTAAGGACTATACTCTGAAAGAGGTCGCCTATTCCTTCAAGCGATCCTATGAATGGGCGAAAAAGAAAAAGCAAAGGGGTTTAAGGCTCATACAGGGCATGATAGACGAGAAGGAGATTGACTAAATGAACACATTTACAAAAGAAGATTTAAAGCGATTTCAAGCCGAAAGCCTTGACGAAAAGTATCAACGCACACTTGCAAAGGTAAGCGAATGGTATTCACGTTATAACAACGAAGTATATGTATCATTTAGCGGCGGAAAGGACAGCACGGTACTTGCGGACATTTGCGCCCGTTGGTGTAAGGTTATCGGGAAGCCTCTGTATTTGGTGTTCGTCAATACGGGGCTTGAATATCCCGAAATACAAAAACACGTTAAGGCTTTTGCAGAGTGGTTGCGGAATAAATACGATATTGGGGTCGTGCTTGATATTATCCGTCCGAAAATGCGATTTGACGAGGTGATAAAGAAACACGGATATCCAATTATAAGCAAGTCGGTATCAAACTGTGTAAGGGGCGCACGGAACGGGAGTAAAAGCAGGATAAATCTTCTTAACGGAAAAGATTGTGACGGCTCGGACAGAAAATCAAAATTTTCAAAGTTAAGATACAAGCCTTTGCTTGATGTGAATTTTAAAATATCGGAACAATGTTGTGATGTTATGAAAAAAGCTCCGTCTCATGAATACCAAAAGAGAACGGGCAGAAAACCCATACTTGCAACAATGGTGGTTGAAAGTATGTTGAGGGAGAGTGCTTGGTTAAAAAACGGGTGTAATGCTTTTGACGCTAAAAAGCCACAAAGTGCGCCTATGAGCTTTTGGACGGAGCAAGATATTTTACAATACATAAAACAAGAACAAATCCCGATTGCTTCTGTATATGGTGATATAGTGTACGCCATAGAACCCGAACAAATGCGAATTGACGATTATGGGGTTGATTGCGGAACACCCGATAAACTCATGACAACAGGTTGCGATAGGACGGGCTGTATATTCTGTGCTTTTGGCTGTCACCTTGAAAAATCGCCGTCAAGGTTTGAGCGATTAAAAGAAACTCACCCACGGCAATATGAGTATTGTATAGGCGGCGGAGAGTATGACGAAAACGGAGTATGGAAACCAAATAAGCAAGGTCTTGGAATGGGACACGTCTTTGACGAACTCAACGAGATTTACGGAGAAGGCTTTATCAGATATTAAAACAATAGTCCCTCGCCTTAATTCCCTTTGCGTGTGCGCTTTGATGGTGCAGGGGCGGTAAGTTGGTAGGATAAAAGCAAAAGGCTCTTAAAAACAGTTTTAGGGGCATTAGAAAAGGGACGGTAAATCCGTCCCTTTATCTTTCCCAATGTCTTTTTGCTATATCCTGCTCGTTCTCTATGTTCGGGTATTCTTTCTTCAAGGCTTCAAAGCGTTTCAAAGCCTTGTGGCGTTCCTTGCCCTCATAGACTTCTCTCAGGATTTCCTCGTCAGCTACGTTGTTTCCGTCAAACCTTTTGCAGATCGTGATTGCGTAGCTTTTGGAGTTGTCGTATTTTACTCGCCTTTCGATCTTCAGAAACAGCTTGTAATTCGTGCTGTATATCTCTTGATATCGTTCGTATAGGGCTTGCTGGTATTCTTTCAGGGTAGCTATCATTTGCTCGGCTTCTGCTATGGCTTGTGCGGCTCGTCCGTTGTAGTATGTTATATCCTTTATGCTGTCAACGGCTTCCGGCTTCTTGATGTAAATGCGGCGTGTTATTTCAGCATCGGGGCGGTGGTTGAATAGGTCGGTGTAGCTCATTGCTCCAGCTCCCTTCTCCACTTGTCAAGAGTGGCTACAATGGGTATTCCTGCGGCGATCAGTATAATTTCGGAAATGGTGATATAAAGTATATTTATCATTGTGCTTTCTCCTTTCTTATTCATTTTCGCTTATTTCATCTTCCGTCCAAACATTACCGTTATATTCGATTTCATATTTGGGGATATTTCCGAAAGTTCCGTCAAAATATATGGTTATAATTTCACCTTTTTTTCGTTGGTATTTGTCGCCGTAATAAACTTCTTGCCCTAAGTCGTATTTTGTTTCAAACGTTGCCATTTTTAAATCCTCTCTTTCTTTAAGTGGGGAGTTTATCCGCTCCCCTTCGGATTATTGATTTATTATGCGTTTGCGGTTGCAAGCTTGTCTTGCTGAATGGGGTTTACTCTCTCCGATCCCCACAAGTCACGGATTTCATCAAGGGAAAAGCTCTTGCGTGAGTGCTTCTGATAACCTTCTTCGTGGTAATACCATGCAGCTTTGTTTTTGGAGTATTTGAAGTGAAGTTCTTTGAGGGTGTTTCGGTTGGGGTATGTATTTCCGGTGATCCACAGCCAACAGCCGCATATCTCGATCTCGATGCCGTCAAGGCGTATCAGCTTTTCAAGGATTTCACGGAATTGCTCCGGCGTTTCCTTCGTTTCCTCTTTAGCGGTGTAGGTCTCTCCGGATGCGCTCCTGTGTACATTCTTTAAACGTGCGAACAGGCGATCATATTCTGCGTTGATCTCTTGCATATCTTCTGTGCGTCCGCCTCTGTCGGGGTGGTGCTTAAAGACGAGCTTCTTGTATTCCTTCTTCAATTCTTCAAGTATGGTGGGGTTTGTAAACCATTTCATTTTTTCGTTCTCCTTTTTTCGTTGTGATTTGTGGGGCGTTGCCCTTCGTCTGAAATTATTTTACCACTATTCCCGTGAATAGTCAAGATGGAATGTTGCACAAAGTTTTACGGCGAGGTTTGTGCAGTTTGCCTATTTACGAGAATAGTGCCGACGTGGTATAATAATATATACAGTAAAAACAACAAAGGAGTTAAAACAATGGATAAACCGAAAGTGAGTAAAAAGCAACAAGCCTGCGTGCATCGCTATGTAAAAAAAGCGTATGATCGGTTAGAGCTTACCGTACCGAAAGGAGATAAGGAGAAAATAAAAGCTCATGCAGAGAGTCAAGGAAAGAGTGTTAATAAATATATCAGCGATCTAATTGAAGCAGATATGAAAGGAGTCGAGAATGTTTGAGAACGTAGGAAAAAAGATAAAGGTTATAGCAAAGGTTTTATTTTGGGTGAATATCATCGGAACGGCGGTAATTTGGATGTTAGCTATGTTTATTGGTATCATAAATGCTGATGAGTCTACGCTTATAGTTGGTCTTTCAACGGTGATCTTATTGCCGTTCTCGTTGTTATGGAATTATGTTATATATGGCTTTGGACAGCTTGTCGAAAATACAGATAGACTCGTTGAGAAAGGCTCTGAGGAAGAATAATACCCATTTATACCCCACAATACCCATAAATACCCCATTATACCCAACACAATCATAAAAACCTATGATATAATTAAAATAACAAAGTGTATAGAAAAGCATCTGCCGAAATGGTGGGTGCTTTTTTGCGTATAAGAAGCGAAGCACCAGCAAGCACTTTTTTGTGGGTCATCGAGAAAGGCTTGTAAAATACGTTACTCCTCGGGCGGTTACTCGGTAGCCGCCTATGGTGCAAGCGAGATATAGAAAGGGGGATATAATATGCTCACACAGAAACAAGAAGCATTTGCTCAGGCGATCATTGAAGGGAAAAACCAAGCAGATGCTTATAAATCAGCATACAGCGCAAAGAATATGAGTGATAATGCTATATACCGTGAAGCAAGTCTCCTGATATCAAACCCAAAGGTAGCCCAAAGAATAAAAGAGCTACGGGATAATTTAGCCAAACCAAGCATAATGACAGCGCAAGAACGTTTAGAGTTCCTGACAGAGGTCATAAACGGCACAAGGGGAGAAAAAATAATCCAGGTAGTAGACGGAGAGCAGATTGAAATAGAAGCCCCGGCAAGCATGAAAAATAGGCTTGCTGCTGTCGATATCATGAATAAGATGCAGGGAGAATACACGCAGAAGGTAGAAGCAAGTGTAACCAATGCCGTAAACATCTGCATTGAATTGAGTGATGATTGATGGACGTTAATATCAAGATATCAAAAAGAGTCTTTAATGACGTTTATCTGCCCTTCCTCGATAACACAGACAGATATCTGCTATTCTATGGCGGCGGATCTTCCGGAAAGAGCTATTTTATAGCGCAAAGGTTTATATACAAGCTCATACACCCTACACGCTGTAATCTGCTTGTAGTACGACAGACAGGTGACACAAATCGCCGTAGTACGTTCCCTCTCTTAAAGCAAGTTATATCGAATTGGAGTCTATCAGAGCATTTCAAGGTCAATGAGAGCGATATGAGAATACGCTGTAAGCTGACGGGTAACGAGGTAGCTTTTGCAGGTCTTGACGATGTAGAGAAGATTAAGTCTATAACCTTTGAGAACGGAGAGCTAACTGACATCTGGGTGGAAGAAGCAACAGAGACACAAGAAGCTGATATAAACCAGCTTAAAGTCCGTCTCCGTGGTGGTAAGTCCAAAAAGCAGATGGTATTGTCATTCAATCCCGTAAACATTCAGCATTGGATAAAAAAGCACTTTATAGACAGCAATCTCGCTACGGTATGCTTTAGCACATACAAAGATAATAAATTCCTCACAGAGGACGATAGAAAAGCCCTAGAGGATTTAAAGCATATAGACGAATATACCTATGACGTTTACTGTCTCGGCAAATGGGGTATTCTCGGCAAGAC
>JAEIGA010013321.1_pt1 | contig 12512 bp, 8 predicted proteins | sample 9270691 | NCBI WGS metagenome assembly JAEIGA01 (sample SAMN17057246, study PRJNA624740) | gut metagenome | biome: biome; isolation source: fecal sample | host: Bos grunniens | place: China: Xizang | collected 2019
AAAAGAAGAATGACGACTGCGGTATGCAAACGGGGCAGGGAACCTCAGGTTTCCTGCCCCGATATCATGTCTGATGAAATACCTCTCGTCATTTGAAGAAAATCCTCCATTCTTGCTTCTTGCCCTACCCACAGCATCGATCTCGTCTATGAACACGATGCATGGAGACTTCTCCTTTGCCTGTCTGAAAAGGTCACGCACACGTGAAGCTCCGACACCCACAAACATTTCCACGAAATCCGAACCGGAGATAGAGAAGAATGGTACATTAGCTTCTCCTGCAACAGCCTTTGCAAGCAGAGTCTTACCCGTACCTGGAGGGCCAACGAGAAGAGCACCCTTTGGAATCTTACCACCGAGAGCTGTATACTTCTTCGGATTCTTCAGGAAATCAACGATTTCCATCACCTCATCCGTTGCACCATAAAGTCCGGCAACATCCTTGAAGGTAACCTTTATGCTATCTTTTTCAGCGAGTTTTCCAGTAGCCTTACCGACATTGAAGACTCCTCCTGGACCACCGCCACCCATGTTACGGTTCATGCCTCTGAACATGAATACCCACATAAGGATGAGCAGAAGAGGGAAAATAAGCCACTCAACCATGCTCCAGAAGCTCTCCTGGCTCTCTATCACCACCTTCACCTTTTCATCCTCAGGAAGCTGATCGTTCAGCTGTCCGAACATTTCCTCCGCATTGAAGCTTCCGGAAACAAGGAAAATGAAATGAGGCGACTTCTTAGGTATTATACCTCCAAATTTGTCTTCAAACTGAGCTAGCTTATCTGGTTTGATGGTGACACGACCTTCAAACTCGTTTCTTATGAATACAACTTCCTTTATATCCCCGGCAAGCCACTGCTTCTTCACTTCGTCCCACTCCTCTTTCTGAGGGTTGGCGCCACTCTGGTTGAAGAACATCCATCCGATTCCTATGAACAAAAGGATGTATATCCAGGATATATTGAAAGTGAACTTTACAGGCTTTCTCTTACGGGGAGAATTATTCATTTCTGCCATAGTTCTTCAAATCTCCTTACTCTTCGTACACTGTCTTCTCAGCATCTGCCCACAGATCCTCAAGTCTGTAGAAAGATCTGTATGGAGTCTGGAATACATGTACCACGATATCACCATAATCAAGAATCACCCAGAAGGCATTCTCCTTACCCTGAGTGCGAGCTACCTTTCTCTTGCACTTCTCGATCATCCTGTCTTCCACATTGTCTGCGATAGCGACAACAGCAGGAGTCGAGTCTGCGTTACATACTATAAAATGGTCTGAAATTGCTGTTCCGATAGATCTGAGATCAAGAGACACTACATCCTGTCCCTTCTTTTCAAGCATTGCATCTGCAATCACTTTAAGTTCTTTGTTGTTCATGTATAGAAATTAATTGTTATTTTTGTGAAAATCACGGCAAATATAATCAAAATCCGCACCATGACCAAAAGGTATGACATTATATGGCTCGATAAGACAGATTCGACCAATGAAGAGGCTAAAAGGCATATTTCCACCCTTGACAATTTGTCAGTACTGTCAGCTTCAGAGCAGACATCCGGTAAAGGTCAGAGAGGAAACAGCTGGTCTGCAGCACCCGGAGAAAACCTGACTTTCAGTATTGTATTGAAATATGGACATGGCCCAATGCCGGAAATCAGGGCAATCGACCAGTTCGTCATCAGCGAGATAACCGCTCTTTCCGTCGTAGATCTTCTGGCAGCACATGGAATCGAGGCAAAGATCAAATGGCCGAATGACATTTATGTAGATGACTGCAAGATATGCGGAATACTGATCGAAAACTCTGTGAGAGATGGAATTCTGGCTTCCAGCATAATAGGTGTAGGTCTTAATGTAAATCAGACTGTATTTGACCCTTCACTTCCCAACCCCACTTCTATGGCCCTCCAAAAGACAGGCTCATCACAACCGTTCCTCGGAGACAGTGAGGACTTGAAGACTATCATGGAAGAATTCATGGAAATATTTACAAGATACATCGACCGCTATCTGAATATCACAGGAGGCATGAGTCGTCTCAGAAAACTATACCTGTCACAGATGTGGCGCAAGGACGTGCCAGCACGATACATCGACAATACTGATGGACATGAATTCGAGGGATCGATCCGCGGCCTGAGCGACATCGGCCTCCTTAAGGTAGAGGACATAAGAAAAGGCGAACTCAAAGAATTCGCCTTCAAGGAAATAAGCTATATAATATAACTATCTGCGCATTGCATTGATGACAGCTTCAGGATCTTCCGCCTTGAAGACAGCGCTTCCGGCAACAAAGATTTCAGCACCGGCCTCTGCAAGAGCTGCAGCATTTGATGCTGATACGCCTCCATCCACTTCTATAGGTATATTCAGCCCCTGACGTTCGATTTCTGCACGCAGGGTTCTGATTCGTGAATACGTATCCTCTATGAACTTCTGGCCTCCGAAACCTGCGAATACAGACATAAGGAGCACATAGTCCGCATCCTTCAGGTACGGGAAGAGCTCTTCCACTGCTATGTCCGGATTGATGACAAGTCCTGCCTTCACACCAAGAGAACGTATATTCTTAAGGAGAGCCTCCGGATCTTCAGAAGCATTGAGATGGAAGGAAATCATCGAAGCTCCGGCCTTTGCGAAACGTTCCACATACTTCTCCGGATTCACAATCATAAGGTGTACATCCATAGGCTTTTCAGCCTTGCGTGCAACGGCTTCTATAACTGGAAATCCAAACGATATATTTGGCACGAAAACGCCGTCCATTACATCGAAATGCAGGATATCAGCATATTTATTGACGATATCCACATCCTTTTCGAGGTGAAGAAAATCAGCAGCTAATATTGATGGGGCAATCTGTATCATTGTTATAGTATTAGATCCTTCGTTTCATTCAGGATATCAAATATTATCTATATGTCGTAACAACATCGGTAAGAAGAGCTACGAACTTATCAAGCGACGCAAGGTCAAGGCGTTCTCCCGGTGCATGAACTCCGCGAAGAGTAGGTCCGAAAGAAACCATATCAAGACCTGGGAACTTCTCTGTAAAGAGTCCACATTCGAGACCTGCATGAATAGCCTTTACCTTAGGTTCAACACCGAAGAGCTTCTTATATGATGCCACACAAGCATCTCTTACAGGTGACTCTGCAGCAGGTGCCCAACCAGGATACTCACCTTCATGCTTCACAATAGCTCCGGCAAGCACGAAGCAAGCCTCCATTTTTGCCGCAGCAGCTCTACGTGCTGCCTTGACACAACTTCTCTGACTTGATCCGATACGAATTACTCCCGGCTCTGTCATCTTGACAGAAGCAAGATTTGTGGATGTCTCGACAAAATTCTCAATCTCCTGGCTCATCTTGAGTACACCGTGAGGTGATGCACAGAGAGCTGTCACAAGATTCCATGCTGTCATCTCATCAATAGCTGCAGTATATCCGCCGTCTACCTCTTCATAGCCAAGCTTGAGGTTGGTCTCTATTGCACCATATTCCTCGGCAACATCTTCGGCATATGCAGCAAGTCTCTCATTTATGATATCAAGAGTCTCCTCCTCTGCAGCGATCACAGCCTTTGCTTCACGGGCAATTGCATTGCGTTTGTTTCCACCGTTGATGGCAACAAGCTGCCAGTCAAGATCCAGAATGCTGTAAAGGAATGTACCGAGAAGCTGTACCGAATTAGCACGTCCCTTATTGATATCGTCTCCGCTGTGGCCACCCATAGCATCCTTTACAAACACTTCTTCGAGTTCGAATCCTTCGCAGATTTCCTCCTCCTTATAGTGGAACTCCGCTGTGGTATCGATACCTCCGGCACATCCGACAAAGATCTCTCCCTCATCTTCTGAATCGAGATTAAGAAGTACTTTACCGCTGAAGAAATCTGGCTGGAGTGCCATGGCTCCGTCAAGTCCAGTCTCCTCAGATGTTGTGAAGAGACACTCTATCTTACCACAAGGCATATCACTGTCGAGAAGGGCCAGCTGAGCAGCTATACCGATACCGCAATCAGCACCTAGAGTCGTATCCGGTGCTATCATCCATCCGTCTTCTACGACATAGCGGATAGGGTCCTTTGCAAAATCATGCTCGACACCTTCGTTCTTCTCGCAGACCATATCCGAATGGCTCTGCAGAACGATGGTTGGCACGTTTTCATATCCTGGAGCCGCCTCCTTGATAATCAGCACATTACCAGCCTCATCAGTCTTGCATTCAAGGCCTCTTGCTGCGGCAAATTCCTGAAGATATGCGATTATATGTTCCTCATGACCGGATTCTCTCGGAATCCTTGTTATCTCCTTGAAGAAGGAAAGTACAATTTCTGAATTCATTATTTCGTGGTATTACAAAAATCCCCACAAAGTTAGAACTTTATGGGGATTTTACAATTATCTTCTTACCGGAACGAGTAACTTCTCGATATCCGTAACGTATTGCTTGAACGTCTTATCCGTAGACATAAGGTCATTGACTGTCGTACATGCATGAAGTACTGTAGCGTGATCCTTTCCTCCGATCTCAGCACCGATTGTAGAAAGCGAGCAGTTAATCAGGCTGCGTGACATATACATGGCTATCTGTCTTGCCTGAACGATCTGACGTTTCCTTGTCTTGGAAAGAAGGTCATCACGGGTTATATTGAAATAGTCACATACAACCTTCTGAACCTTGTCGATGGTTATGTCATTCTGCTGTTCACCGACAATCTTGTCTGTAATCTTCTCTGCAAGGTCTACAGTTATCTCCTTATGAGCCAATGTAGCATTGGCGATAAGCGAAATAAGCGCTCCTTCAAGTTCACGGAAGTTTGACTTGATGCGAGTTGCAAGGAAGTTGAGCACTTCATCACTCAGTCTGACACCTTCTCTGAAAGCTCTTGCCTTCAACATCTGGAGTCTTGTGCTGAAATCCGGGTTCTGGAGCTCAACCGACAATCCCCACTTGAGACGAGAAAGAAGTCTTTCCTCAAAGTTCTCGAGGTCCACCGGTGCTCTGTCCGAGGTAAAGATCAGCTGTTTTCCAGACTGATGCAGATGATTGAATATATTAAAGAAGGCATTCTGAGTACTCTGGCCTACAAGATCCTGTATATCATCTACGATCAGGACATCCATCTTCATATAGAAGGCAAGGAAGTCTGTGAGCTTGTTCTTGACAGTCACAGCATCCATATACTGTGTCTTGAATCTGTTTGCCGGCACATAAAGTACCACGAGTTCAGGGTATCTCTTCTTGATTTCGATTCCGATCGCCTGAGCAAGATGAGTCTTGCCAAGACCTGGACCTCCGAAGAGGAAAAGCGGATTGAAAGCTGTCTTTCCTGGAGCCATAGAGATGCTCTCACCTGCAGTGAATCCCATCTTGTTGCACTCACCTATCACAAGGTTATCAAAACAATAGACTGGATTAAGCTGCGGATTCACCTGGATTCTCTGGATGCCAGGGAAAACAAACGGTCCTGGGTTTCCTGCTTTTGTGAAGGTCTCCACAGATACCGGCTTGTTTACAGGTGCATTACCAGAAGCTGCAGGATAGACAAGCGGAGACTGTCTCTGTACAGGAGTCACAACATATACAAGCTTTGCTGCGACACCAAGCTCTTTCTTCAGAGAAGCCTTGAGAATCTCAAGATAAGCACCCTCAAGATATTCGCGGAAGAACTCGGAAGGGACTTCGACAGTCAAGGTTGAATCTACCAATGACACAGGAACAATCGGCCTGAACCAGACATTGAACTGCTTCGGGTCGATGTTCTGCTGAATGAAATTCAGACAGTTATTCCATACGAGTATGTGTTTTTCTCCTGTCATTGATAAATGGTGATTGTCAAGTTTCAGACCCGTCTTTCAAACGGTTGTGCAAAGATGAGGAAAAAAAAGTAATAAAAAACGAAAAATTCTATTGCAAATTAATTTTATTTTACATTTGCAAAAGTATTTTACATCTCCTTTCTTAGAAACTTAACTAATTATATACCAACAACTTACAAAAGGCAAAATCCGCTAACAAACACATATACACGGCAGTTACAATTTTGAGTTTTTCAAAACTAACAAAACCACGTTTTTTATTGCTCCTAGTCGCTTAGAATATAGAAATTTTGATATATTTCTTTGGATTTTCTTGAATTTTGCGGACAAGAGTATCCACGTCATTCAAAAGTGAATCGACCGAATCATATACAGAATCGTCAACAAGAAGTCGACCGATTGTTCCGTCCGGATCGTTGATATTTTCGAGAAGTACTCGGAATGACGAAATCACCTCCTTGATATCTTCCGCACTGACTCCAGAAAGTGTATCATTCACATCTGCAACCAAGGTATCAGCCTTCTCTGCAATAGAGATGAATTTTTCAGAAAGAATGGAAAGGTCACTGATGAATGCCTCCAGTTCTTCTGACTTTCCGCCGAGCCCTGAAGCAAGTGCCCTGACATCAGCCATGGTTTTCTCCATATGAACAATGATTCTCGGTATGTTCTCATCTGAAAGAATCCTGTTCACAGAAGATACAGCGACATTGAGGCTGTCAAGAGTATTTCCCACCTTATCAAGAAGAGGCGTCACACTTGAAGCCAAGCCGTCAAGAAGAGCAGGCTCCGAGGCTGGTGCAAGCTGTCCTCCGTCCGTCAAAAGTTCAACAGAAGTACCAAGATCTATTCTGATTCCCTTTCCTCCCATAATATCCACACCATAGATGGTCATTCTGGAATCCTCCGGAATCTTGAACTCCTTAAGAACCGAACAAGTAACCTCAAAATCATCGGACTCACTGTCATATACGACTTCCGTAACCTTTCCCGCCTTGAATCCACGGATATACACAGGTGCAGAAGCGACAAGCCCCTCTACATCAGAATATCTTGAAGAAATCTCAATCTCCTTGTTGAAGATATCCTTTCCTCTAAGATAATTTATGAGGAAAAATGACGCTGTGAGTACGACAATAACAAAAACACCTATCTTCAGTTCTTTACTTGCCTTCATATTGAATGAATTATTTTATCCTTGTTACAACACTTCCTTCGACCCTCACGAGGAAAGCATCCGGAAACTTCTTGCGGACAGCCGCAAGCTGAGACTTTGCTGAATCCTGATCATCCGACCATGCAGCTACATATTTATATATTGTACCGCCATCTGCCGGAGGTACAATCTGCACAGACAGTCCTTTCAAAGCCGGATCATTGGCTGAAAGCTTACGTCCCAAACCCATGATCTGCACTCCGTAATGGACATCAGATACCTTTACCGCTACCGGTTCTTCGACTGGTTTTGACTGCTGTACCTTAATCTCCGCTTCCGGTTTCACTGGCTCCGAAACGACATTGACACTGGCATCATACTGCTTCTTATAGCTTGAAAATGCATCAAAGATGCTCTGTGCAATCTTTGTCTGGCCATCTGCAGTACTCATGACCGCATAATCCCCGGGATTGGAAATGAATCCGATCTCGAGAAGTGCCGCAGGCATATTCGTAGCCCAAAGAAGATAAAATACATCCTGATGTATTCCGGTATAATTGCTTTCTCTGTATGGAGCCTTATGGAGATATGACTCATATTCTGCAGCAAACATAAGACTGTTCTGATAATTTGCCATCCAGAGAAGGTTATTGCTTATCACAGACTCTGCAGATTCCGGGTCAAAATCCTGATAACTGGTCTTATAATCATCTTCAAGAAGCATTACAGAGTTCTCCCTCTGTGCCACGGACTGGCTGGCAGCAAAATAATCCTTTTGGTTCTTCTTATTGGTAGACTTAGGTCCGAGGAGATGGACTGAAGCACCATATGGTTGAGAGGAATTATTTGAATTGCAATGAATTGATATAAAGAGATCTGCCTTATTCCTCTTGGCGATATTGGCCCTTTCCTTAAGTTCCACAAAAACATCCGTACTCCTCGTATACACGACCTTTACATCCGGGTATGCGGCCTTTATCTTATCACCAAGCTTTGTCGCTACAGACAGCACGATATGCTTTTCGTCAGTCTTTCTTGTCTTTCCAGGCGCTCCAGGATCTTTTCCTCCATGTCCTGGATCTATGACGACCGTCCTGAGTCCAAGATCATTAACGGAATTCTGGCCCGAAAGATGTATGGAAACGACAGTCATCAGCAGAACTGACAGGAGCACACGAAGTAAAGTCTGGTTAGATATCATATCTGTATCTCAATTTTGTAATAATTGAAATTAATTTTAAATTTGCAGGTTGCAAAAATAATAATTTTCTTGCAAACGAACGAATAGAATCGGACTATTGATGACCATATACAATAAGGGGACATATTCTGGATGGAAGATAAAGTTCTGCATCGTAATGATAATGATGCTGTTCCTATCTTCATTCTCAGCAAAATCTCAGGAAGACAAGCGAAGCAGGAGACTCACCCGCGGTGATGCTCCAACCGAACTTGTGGATTCTGATGCCCTGTCGCATCTATCCGATTCCTTGTCTCATATCTCCGATTCTCTGCGCGCAGTGCAGGACTCAACATTCAGAGCCGATTCCATTGCCGCAGCTGATTCCATATCCCTCCTCAGGAAAAGTTCTCTGGAAGTTCCTGCATTTACAACCGCAAAGGACTCCATCGTGGAAGATTTCAGCGATGGAAAAAAGATGATCTATTACTATGGAGACGTTTCCGTATCGTACGCCGACATGAAGCTTACAGCGGATTACATGGAATATGATCTGAATTCTGCCACGCTCTATGCAAGAGGAACCAAGGACACCACAGGCGTCATAACAGGAGCACCTGTAATGGAACAGGGAGGAAAGTCCTACAGCATGGAAGAGGTCCGATACAACTTCAACACCCAGAAGGCAAGAATCACCAACATGCTGACTCAGGAACAGGATGGTATCCTGCATGGAAAGAACATCAAGATGCTTCCGGACAGGTCCATAAACATCACCCAGGGTCGATATACGGTCTGTGACTGCGAGGAACCGCATTATTATCTCCATCTGAGCGCAGCGAAGGTCATGACCAAGCCGTCTCAGAAAACAGTATTCGGACCGGCCTGGCCGGTTGTTGAAGGCGTGCCGATGCTTCCGGTCGTACTTCCTTTCGGATTCATTCCTAAGCGTCCGGACAGAGCCACAGGTATCCTCTTCCCTACCTTCGGAGAAGAAGCATCACGAGGTTTCTATCTGAGGGATGCGGGTATGTATTTCGTCATCGGAGACTATTTTGACGTCGCACTCACAGGAGACATCTATACCCTCGGTTCCTGGGCTGTCGATTTCAACTCAAGATATAAGGTAAACTACAAGTTCAACGGTAGTCTTGCGCTTTCATACTCAAATGACCAGACCGGAGAGAAAGGAAGTTCTGACTTCTTCCAGACAAAGAACTTCGGAGTAAGATGGAATCACTCACAGGATTCGAAGGCAAGACCTGGAACATCGTTCTCGGCTTCCGTCAATTTCTCCAGCCCTTCGAACAACAAATATAACGCAACTGACGTTGAGCAGGCCCTTCAGAACCAGATTTCATCTTCTATTTCATACTCAAGAAACTGGAACGGAAAGATGAATCTCTCCATCAACGCCTTGCATAACCAGAACTCACGAGACAGTTCTTACTCGTTCACCCTTCCTAATGTGACTTTCTCTGTAAACCGATTCTATCCGTTCAAACAGAAGAACAGAGTCGGAAAGGAGAAGTGGTACGAGAAATTCTCTCTCGGATACAATACATCTTTCCAGAATAAGATCAGCTTCAAGGCATCAGAGTTTGGTGAGCCTGGCTTCTTTGACAGATTCCAGAACGGAATGAATCATAATTTCCAGATTGGTCTGCCAAACTTTACTGCATTCAAGTACATAAACATCACTCCGAGCATCCAGTACGGAATGAACTGGTTCTTCAGAAAGAACGAGAAGGTCTACAATCCGGAGACAGGTGTTGTCGAAGACATAAAGGGTAAAGCATTTGGCGCTTTCGGAGCCACTCACACATATTCCGGCAGTATATCGATGAGTACACGTCTTTACGGTATGTTCAACTTCGGAAAACACAGGAAACTTCAGGCCATAAGGCATGTGGTATCTCCTTCTATTTCAGCATCTTTCAGCCCTGAAAAGGGTACAGCTTTCAACGGATGGAGGACTCTCACCTACACGGACAAGAACGGAGAGATAAAGACTCAGGATTACAACATCTACGCAGGTCAGATCGGAAGCGTTCCGGGAAAGGGAAAAACAGCCAGCATGGGTCTTTCGATAGGTAATAATTTCGAGGCAAAGGTACGTGACCTCCAGGACACTACCGGAACTGGCTCGAAGAAGATCAAGCTCATCGATAACCTTAACCTGTCGACAAGCTACAACTTCCTTGCAGACTCATTGAGAATGAGCAATGTGGGTATCACCATGAATACCTCTATCTTCGAAAAGCTCGGAGTCAATGCGAACCTGAATTTCGACCCATATGCAATCGTTCTGAATAAGGAGAACCCTAATGGTAGAAAGATCAACAGATTTGCCATTCAGGAAGGACAAGGTCTTCTTCGCCTCACCAATGCTAATCTCTCCCTGTCATATTCTCTTTCAGGAGAGGGTGAATCAAAGGGAGATGACGGTACCAATGGAAGCGGAATGGGTTCCGGAGCGACAGCTTCATATCAGAGGATATACTACCACCCTATTACGGGCGAATACATTCCAGGAGGATGGGTTTATTATATGAATTCCAAGGCTCCTTGGTCTGTAAACTTCAGTTATAGCTTCAGCTACAATAAGGGATATCAGTTCTCAAACGAGCAAAAGATCACAAAACACAACTTCACACAGACTGTCAATATCAATGGTCAGGTGAAGCTGACTCCGCGTATGTCACTGAACATGACATCAGGATTTGACCTGATGGCCATGAGATTGACCACAACTCAGCTCACTGCAACATATGACCTGCATTGTTTCAACATAAACGTTTCCTGGATCCCGACAGGTCAGTGGGCACAGTGGAGTTTCAGAATTCAGGCTAATGCTGCGGCTTTGGCAGACCTTTTGCGATTCAAGAAGAGCAGTAGCTTCTGGGACAACGGCTATTGATAAAAAATCACTGACAGGATTGTCTGTACGTTTTTTTTTGCTACCTTTGTGTCTCCTGAGTCACAAGGATGTCCCTTTTGACAGAACAATCACTTTAAATATTAAATATGCATAAGATTTTTGAACTGAGAGATATGGATATGGAGCATCTCCATAACATTGCCTCAGAACTTAACATCAAGGGTTTCAAAAAAATGGAGAAAGACCCTCTTGTCTATGCAATCCTCGACGAGGAAGCCAGACATAATGCTTTGAACGCTCCTGAAAAGCCGTCAAAGGTTAAAAGAGGACGTCCAAAGAAGTCTGAGACACCAAAAGAGACTGCAGCTCCAGAGAAACCTGTTGTAGAGCCCGTAGAGGAGAAGAAAGAGGCAGAGGAAAAGGCGGTCGAGCCACAGGAAGCAAAATCGCAGAATAAAAAGCGTGGACGCAAGCCTAAGAATGCATCAAACAAGAGTGAAGAAGCTCCAAAGGTAGAGCAGCAGGATGCAAAACCAGTAGAAATGCCTGCAGAAAAACCAGCAGAGAAACCTGCTGAAAAACAGGCAAATCAGGAAAGTAAGTCTGAAGAAAGGCAGGCTAAACAGAAAAGAAACAGGATTCAGAAAGGAAATCAGACTCCTGCAGAGCCTGTGAAGGAAGAAATCCCTGAAACTCCTGAAGTTGTTGAGACTGTTCCTGTCCAGGAAAACCCAAAGCCTCAGCAGCAGAATCAGCAGAACAATCAGAACAGACAGAATAACCAGAATAATCAGAACAATCGCAATAAGGACAGCCGTAACCACTCCCATGAGAATGAAGGCAAGCAGCATCGCCAGCAGCAGGAGCCTGTAGTGGAGTTCGAAGGTGTGGTGGAAGCTACAGGAGTACTTGAAATAATGCCTGACGGCTACGGTTTCCTCCGTTCTTCAGATTATAACTATCTCAACTCTCCAGACGACATCTACGTATCACAATACCAGATCAAGCAGCACGCCCTCAAGACTGGAGATACAGTCACAGGTGAGATCAAGCCACCTAAGGCTGGAGACAAATACTTCCCTCTCGTAAGAATCAAGTTCATCAACGGACGTACACCGGAATTCATCCGCGACCGTATTCCGTTCGATTTCCTTACACCTCTTTTCCCGGAAGAAAAATTCAATCTTCTCGGCAACGGACACAATGACATGTCTTGCCGCATCGTGGATATGTTCACCCCTATCGGAAAAGGACAGCGCGGACTTATCGTGGCTCAGCCAAAGACCGGTAAGACAATGCTCCTCAAGTCGATAGCAAATGCAATCGCTGATAACCATCCGGAGGTATATATGATCGTGCTCCTTATTGACGAGCGTCCGGAAGAAGTTACAGATATGGCCCGCAGTGTGAAAGCGGAGGTTGTAGCCTCTACATTTGACGAGCCTGCTGAAAGACATGTAAAGG
>JAEIGA010013322.1_pt1 | contig 12511 bp, 10 predicted proteins | sample 9270691 | NCBI WGS metagenome assembly JAEIGA01 (sample SAMN17057246, study PRJNA624740) | gut metagenome | biome: biome; isolation source: fecal sample | host: Bos grunniens | place: China: Xizang | collected 2019
GTTGTTATCATCCCTACGTACAACGAAAAGGAAAATATTGAAGCCATCATCCGTGCGGTTATGGCGCTTGAAGATAAGTTTGACATTTTGGTCATTGAAGACGGTTCGCCCGACGGCACAGCCGACATCGTTAAGCGCCTTATGGCGGGCGACTTCAAGGGACGCCTCCACATTATTGAGCGCACGGGTAAGTTAGGTCTCGGCACGGCTTACATCACGGGCTTTAAGTGGGCGATTGAACAGAAGTACGACTTCATCTTTGAGATGGACGCCGACTTCAGTCACGACCCCAAGGACGTGCCTCGCTTGTTGAAGGAAGTGCGCGACAATGGTTATGACGTAGCAATCGGTTCGCGCTACATCACTGGCGTGAATGTGGTAAACTGGCCCATGGGACGCGTCTTGATGAGTTATTACGCTTCAAAGTACGTGCAGTGCGTTACGGGCATTCCCGTTCATGACACAACGGCAGGATTTAAGTGCTACCGTCGCAAGGTGCTCGAAACGATTGACCTAGATGCCATCCGCTTCAAGGGTTATGCCTTCCAAATTGAAATGAAGTTCACCGCCTATAAGTTGGGCTTCAAGATTAAGGAAGTTCCCGTAATCTTCGTCAACCGCGAATTGGGTACGAGCAAGATGAGTGGCGGCATCTTTGGCGAAGCCCTCTTCGGTGTTGTCAAACTGCGCCTCGCCTCTATGTTCGGAAAGATTAAGCCCAAAGCGTAATGGGAAAGAAGAAAAGGAGAAAGGAGAAAGGAGAAATATGCTGGCGCACTCATGGCCCGCATCAATGTTTTCTTCTTCCCCCTTTCTCCTTTCTGTTTTAATTAGTAAACAAGTAGACGAGGTACAAGTAGACAGGCGGTTACAGAAATAAATGTACGCAACTAACTCCTCACTACTAATTCCTCACTACTAACTCCTCACTTCACAATGAAAACCTCCCTCATCACCAACGCCCAAATTGTCAACGAGGGTAAAACCTTCAGCGGTGCCATCCTTATTCAAGACGATCGCATTGCTGACATTATAGTATCCCCCACTCCACTCCCCGAAGCGGACACCGTTGTTGATGCTCAAGGTTGCTACGTGCTTCCTGGCGTTATCGACTGCCACGTGCACTTCCGCGACCCTGGATTGACCCACAAAGCCGATGTAGCCAGCGAAAGTCGTGCTGCGGCTGCTGGTGGAGTTACTTCCGTGTTTGACATGCCCAACACGGTGCCTCAAACGACCTCATTGCAAACCTTTGAGGAGAAGAATGCGCACTTTGCAGAGAAGTGTTTGGTGAACTACGCCATCTTCTTCGGGGCTACGAACGACAACCTTGGGGAGATTCAGACGTTAGACCCCACAACGACCTGCGGTGTAAAACTCTTTATGGGATCTTCAACGGGAAACATGCTCGTTGATAAGGAAGCAGCGTTGCGAGAACTCTTTGCCAACTGCACATTGCCCATTATGACGCACTGCGAAGACACGGCGGTCATTTCTGAAAACACTGCGAAGTTCAAAGCGCAACTGGGCGGAGAACCTGGGGTAGCATATCATCCCGAGATACGTTCTGCAGAAGCGTGCTTCAAGTCTACACAATTAGCCGTAAGTCTTGCAAAAGAATATAACGCTCAGCTTCACGTGGCGCACTTAACCACCAAGGAAGAACTTACCCTTATTGACCCTGCCGTGAGCAACATCACGGCTGAAGTGTGCATTCCCCACCTTGTGTTTACCGATGCCGACTATGCCACTTTGGGCACTCGCATCAAGTGTAACCCTGCCGTGAAGGATGCGTCTCACCGCGTGGCGCTTCGTGCGGCGCTCACAGACGGCAAGATTGCGACCATCGCCACCGACCATGCTCCCCACCTGCTTGATGAGAAGAAGGGCGGTGCGCTCACGGCGGTGTCGGGCATGCCTATGGTGCAATTCTCGCTCGTGTCAATGCTGGAACTCGTCAATCAGGGTGTGCTTCCCCTGGAGCAACTTGTAACCTTGATGAGTCACAATCCCGCAAAGCGTTTCTCCGTGAAGGAACGCGGTTACCTGCGCAAAGGTTATAAAGCCGACCTCGTTATCGTGCGCCCCAATGCTCCGTGGACACTTACAACCGACTGCATAGAAAGTAAGTGCGGATGGAGTCCGCTCGAAGGGCAAACGTTTAACTGGAAGGTGGAACAAACCATCTGTAACGGGGTTACCATTTATGCCAATGGTGCCATCGTCCCCAATGCTCCACAAGGCGAGCGCCTTACCTTCGACCGCGTATGACCATCAACCGCACCTATACGGCGCAAGACCTCATCCCCTACATTGATTGGCCACACTTTTTGTTTGCCTGGGAATTTAAGGGGGCATCCCTCCATTCCAAGGAAGCGGAAACCCTCAAGGCGGAAGCATTGAAGGTGCTTTCGAAAATGACAGCAGAGAAGGCGACCATAAAATGCCGTGCCCGAATCTTAGATGCGGGGAGCGAGGGTGATGACATTCTCATTTTTGACACCGATAAAACACTCCGTTTTCCCTGTTTGCGCCAACAGGTGAAGGACAAGGGAAGTGCCTACCACCGTTGCCTTGCCGATTACTTGGCTCCCGTAGGAATGCAACACCCTATCGGTAATCGCTTGGGCGTATTTGCCACAGCAGCACACCTACCTGCCCTGCAAACGGCTACGACCGACTTTCAGAAAATGATGCTTCAGACCTTGGCAGACCGCCTTGCCGAAGCGGCGGCAGATCGTTTGCATCACGAGGTGCTACACGCCGAATGGGGAAAACCGCTGGACCAACCGCTTTACGGCATCCGCCCTGCTGTGGGTTATCCTTCCCTACCTGATATGAGCGCCAACTTCTTGTTGGACAGTATCATTGACTTCAGTGCGCTCAACATCCGCCTGACGGAAAGCGGCATGATGATTCCCCACGCTGCCGTCTCTGGACTTATTTTTGCACACCCAAAGGCCATATATTTTAATGTAGGTCCCATTTCTGAAGAGCAATTTTTGGATTATGCACGGCGCAAAGGTGTAACGCCATCGTGGTTGCAGAAGTTTATTCCGCAAGTTGTTTAATACACATTGAATGTTGTAAAAACAAACTCTTGTGTAGTGTTTACTTTTTCCTAAAATTTTGAAATTTAATATTTACTCACACCTTCCTGTTCATCAAGAAGGCATAAAAACAACATCTTATGACTAAGAACATCCTTCGTATCCTGCTCGTGCTCGTAGTAGCATTGGTTCAACTCCCCAGCATTGCACAGAATGTGCAGTTCCATTACGATTTCGGACATTCTATGTACGACGAAACATCAACACGCCCCGAATTTACAACTACAGTGGAAATGTTCCGCGCAGACAAATGGGGTAGCACCTTCTTCTTTGTGGATATGGACTATGCACACCACGAAGTTTCCTCAGCTTATTGGGAAATTGCTCGTGAATTCAATATGGGTAGCCTACCTTTCTCACTCCACTTGGAATATAACGGTGGACTCAACTACATCAAGGATGCTTACCTCGCTGGGGTAACTTACGCTTGGAATAATCCCCAATACACACGCGGTATCACCTTCACGCCTATGTATAAGTACATCTACGGCAACGAGAATCCTCATAACTTCCAACTTACCAGCACATGGTACGTTCACCTTTTCAACAAGAAGATTTCATTCACAGGTTTTGCTGACCTCTGGCAGGAAAAGCACACTGACTGTAAGGGTAAGGAACACCATTTCACGTTCCTCGCAGAACCCCAGTTGTGGATTAATCTCAATCGCTTCAGCTGGATAGACGACGATTTCAACCTCAGCATCGGTGGTGAAGTGGAATTGTCTAACAACTTTGCAACTATGCATGGTTTCTATGCCATCCCCACCATTGCTGCGAAGTGGGAATTCTAATTCTCCGCACAGTTTCAATGATTATTAAGCACACACATTTATCCGAATAATGAAAAACCTCCTCACCACCCTCTTTGGTTTTGACCCCAAGCAGCACAATGTACGCACAGAAATTCTTGCGGGGGTAACAACCTTCCTCACGATGGCATATATGTTGGCACTCGTGCCCAACATACTCGGCGTGACTGGCATGGATAAAGGAGCACTCTTCACTACGGTCATTGTCAGTTCCGTGTTTGCCACAATGGTCATGGCATTCTACGCGAAGCTACCCTTCGTGTTGGGGCCGGGCATTGGATTGTCGTCCTTCTTTGCCTATACCGTATGCATCACCCTTGGTTACACATGGCAGTTTGCCTTGACCGCCGTATTTATTGAGGGTATCATCTTCATACTTCTTACGATCAGCAATCTGCGCGAAAAAATTGTGCGCGCCATTCCTGAAGTTATCCAAAAAGCTATCGGAGCAGGGATTGGGTTGTTCTTAGCATTTCTCGGACTTCAGAATGCTGGCATCGTTGTCAACCACGAATCCACCCTTGTTACCACAGGGAACATCACAGAAGGGTCAGCCTTGCTCGGGCTTATTGGGATAGTTATTACGGGCGTATTGTTGGTATGGAAGATACAAGGAGGTTTTCTCATCGGTATTATTGCGACAACGCTGATTGGCATTCCCCTCGGCGTAACTCAGTTTGAGGGTATTGTTGATACCCCTCCCTCTATCGAGCCTATCTTTATGAAGTTTGACTTCTCACAAATCTTTACAAAGGAAATGGCAGTCGTGGTGTTCACCTTCTTGTTCATCGACATGTTTGACACCATCGGCACGCTCGTTGGGGTTTCAAGAAAAGCAGGACTCATTAAGGACGGAAAAATGAGCAAGATGAAAAAGGCATTTATGGCTGACGCGCTTGGAACTACGGCAGGGGCAATACTCGGTAGTTGTACGATCACCACGTTTGTAGAAAGTTCATCTGGCGTAGGCGTAGGCGGACGCACAGGACTTACTGCCTTTACCGCATCGATTTGCTTCTTGCTTTCCTTATTCCTTGCTCCCTTCTTCCTTGCAGTTCCTGGTGCAGCAACAGCCCCAGTACTCATCCTTGTTGGGTTAATGATGCTCGGTGCGATAAAAGATATGAATTTTGACGACTATGCCGAAGCTATTCCTGCCTTCATTTGCATACTCTTCATGCCTGCAACATACAGCATCTCTGAGGGTATCGTGTTGAGCGTCATAAGTTATGTGCTCATCAACCTTATATGTGGCAAACGAAAAAATGTATCATTGGCAACAATACTCCTGGCTATTGTCTTCATGCTGAAATATATCATGTAAGTTAGGGGATAAGGTTAAAAGGTCTTAAGGTTTTAAGGCGAAGTCCCTAAAGACTTTAAAGACCTTAGAGACCCTAAAGACCCTCCCCCACTCAAAACCTCACAACTTCAGAACTTCAGAACCTCAGAACTTCAATACCTTCCTCAATGAAACGCTTAGCCTCACTTGACATACTCCGTGGTTTCGACCTCTTCCTCTTGCTCTTCGTAGGTCCCGTAGTAAGTTCGCTCGCCGCTATCTCTGACGCCGAGTGGACAAGCACTTTGGCTTACCACTTTGACCATGCCGCGTGGGACGGACTCCGCATGTGGGACCTCGTGATGCCCCTCTTCATGTTTATGGCAGGAGTGTCGATGCCCTTTGCCTTGCGCAAGGAAGTGAAAGGTGCTGGAATTTGGCGCAGAATCTTAAAGCGCGTCGTCTTGCTCTTCATCTTGGGGATGGTAGTGCAGGGCGGTTTGCTTACTTTTAATTGGGAGCACTTCACCCTCTATACCAATACGCTTCAAGCCATAGGTTTTGGCTACGGCATCGCTGCCATCTGCCTGCTCACGCTCTCTGTGCGCATGCAAGTCCTTACCACGCTGGCGCTCCTCATTATCTATGCCATCCCCATGATGCTCGTGGGAGACTATACGCAAGAGGGCAACTTCGCCAACCTTGTTGATGCCACCGTCTTGGGACGCTTCCGCGGCGATCCTTCTTACACATGGGTGTGGAGTACACTTACCTTTGCCGCCACCACCATGTTAGGCGCGCTTTCGGGACAACTCATTCGCTACAAGGAACTTTCAAAGCAGCAAATCACACTGCTCTTAGTGGGATTTGGACTTTTACTGCTCGCATTGGGTTACCTTTGGGGCAACTTTCTCCCTGTCAACAAACGCCTTTGGACATCGTCAATGACGCTCGTCACGGGCGGTTACTGCTACCTATTGTTGGCACTCTTCTATTACGTCATCGACGTCTTAGAATGGAGTCGCGGATTGGAGTGGCTGAAGTGGTACGGCATGAATGCCATTGCCGCCTATATGATTGGCGAATGCATCAACTTCCGTAGTGTTGTCCACTCCGTGAGTTACGGTCTCCAACCCTTCCTCGGCGACTACTACAACCTCTTCCTCACTTTCGGAAACTGCCTCGTCTTGCTCCTCATCCTCCGTTGGATGTACCGCAACAAGATTTTCTGGAAAGTGTAATTCTTCCGCATCGTTCCCTCCACAGCGACAGTGTCGCTGTGCCTAATTCTTTCTACACATGAAAAACGATCCCCAACCTTGGACCATCCTCCACTCCGAATACCTCATCCGTCGCCCCTGGCTCACTGCGCGTCGCGACCATGTGCGCCTGCCCAACGGTTCTGAAAATCCCGAACACTATGTGTTGGAATATCCCGACTGGGTGAACGTCATTGCCCGCACGAAGGACGGACGCTTTGTGCTCATCCGCCAATACCGTCACGGGCTGCGCCAGACGGCATACGAAGTCTGCGCAGGTTGTATCGATCCCGAAGATGCATCTCCCGAAGTGGCAGCACGCCGTGAGTTGATGGAAGAAACGGGTTACGGAGGCGGCACGTGGAAACTCCTCACCGTCATCTGTGGTAACCCTTCTACGACAAACAACCTCACCTACTGCTTCGTAGCCGAAGGCGTAGAAAAAATAGACGCCCAACACCTCGAAGCCACAGAGGATATCACCGTCCACCTACTCACGAAGGAAGAACTCATGCGCATCCTGCTCAACGACGAAATCAAGCAAGCCCTCATGGCAGCCCCCTTGTGGAAATACCTTTACTTGGAAGATAACCCAACACCTCCGCCCCTCACAACCTAAAAAGCTCAATCACTTCCCCATCCTCCACGTCCCCTCCGTTGCGATACCATCGCAACGCCCCCTCTCCTCCCTTAAGTTCCCTCCGTTGCGATACCATCGCAACGCCAACCTCATAACCTCATAACCTCATAACCTCAAAACCTTATTACCTTATTACCTTATTACCTCACCCCAAAAACCTCAACTATGACTATCACCCCCAACATCCGATACATCGGTGTCGATGACACCACCCTCGACCTCTTCGAGGGGCAATACATCATCCCCAACGGCATCTCATACAACTCCTACCTTATCCTTGACGAGAAGGTAACAATCATGGACACCGTTGACGCACGCATGGCGAAAGAATGGTGGGCAAATCTTGACGCAGCCCTTGATGGTCGCACTCCCGATTACCTTGTCGTGCAACACATGGAACCCGACCACGCCTCGCTCGTAGCTGAAGTGATGGAGCGCTTCCCCAATTTGCAGGTAGTTGCCACTCAGCGCGCACTCCAAATGATGCCCCTCTTCTTTGAAGGCGCAGATTTCTCCAACCGTAGCATTGCCGTTGGCGAGGGTGACACCCTCTTGCTCGGCGCTCACACCCTGCGCTTCTTCCTTGCGCCCATGGTGCACTGGCCTGAGGTGATGGTGAGCCTTGAAGAGACGGAAGGCATCCTCTTTGCCGCCGACGCCTTTGGTAAATTCGGAGCGCTCTGCCACGAAGAGGATTGGGCATGCGAAGCCCGCCGTTACTACTTCAACATCTGCGGTAAATACGGCGTGCAAGTGCAGACGTTGCTCAAGAAACTCGCGGGTGCAAACATCCAAACCATCTGCCCCCTCCACGGTCCCATTCTCACGGAAAACCTGGGCTACTACATCGGACTCTACGACACTTGGAGCAAATACGAACCCGAAACCGAAGGCGTATTCATCGCCTATGCCTCCATCCATGGCGGTACGGCAAAGGCGGCACACAAACTCGCTGAAATCCTCCGCGAGAAGGGTGCTCCCAAAGTATCCATTGCCGACCTCAGTCGCGACGACATGGCAGAGGCTGTTGAAGACGCCTTCCGCATGAGCAAACTCATCGTCTGTGCTTCCTCTTACGACGCCGGACTCTTCCCTCCCATGCACGAATTCCTCCACAAACTCATCATCAAGAATTACCAGAACCGCCGCGTCGGCATTCTCGAAAACGGTTCTTGGGCACCCACAGCAGGAAAGTGCATGCGCAACATGCTCCTCGAGATGAAAAACCTCGACATCGTTTCCCCCATGGTCACCATCCGTGCCCGCATGAAAGCTGAAGACCTTCCCGCCATGGAGGAATTGGTTGATGCTATTTTGAAATAATCCGCATGCCATTTTACCCGCTAATTTCCTCTTTACAAGGAGACCACCACGTTAAAGGCGGTATGTCATAATGGTTTGTTTCTTATACATTTATCTATACCTTTAAAGGGTGTGCCAAAATTCATATTTTGACACACCCTTTATATTTAGCCCTCTAATTTAATGCCCTAAATAAAAGCCCTCATCTGCAAATTCAAGTAATTCCTTATCTCCTCGACTATCCCCATAAGCATATAAATAACTTATACTACCCTGTGGATAGACTTCAAGCAGGCGTTCCACCTTTTGGGCACCGTAGCAATTTGGAGTACTAAAGCGCCCCGTAAGTTTGCCTTCGGGAGATACCTCTACACGTGTAGCGATTACCTCATCCACTCCTATTTTTAGGCAAATAGGACGCACCCATTCATCAATACTCGCACTTACGACGCATACTGTATGCCCCTCAGAAGCATGCCACTGCAACCTTTTTAGTATGGGGCCATTTATCATAAATGCGGCCATGTGTGAGAAGTCCTTTCCCCACTGCACAAATTGTTCGTAGGAAACTCCTCTATAAAAATAAGCAAAAATTCGCTCTTTCAATTTACCATTTGAATAGAGCCCTATCTTCATAAACAACAACCAAGGTGAATAGCGCAAAATTCCAAGAATCATTCGGGGGAGTCCCTGCGTAAAGCGTACGAATGCGAGGAAGGTATCTTTTGTCGTTAATGTCCCATCAAAGTCGAAAGCGACGAGTATAATATCTCTATTTGGGGGATTCTCAAAAATACTCATTATACCATTTTTAGGTTTTACATATAGAGAATAATTGCAAACATTCCTACCCAACCAATAATACAAAGTTGAATAAAGGGGTCCTTCAACAACACCCTCGTAGGACTACCACTTTTCCTATCAACAAGGGTTAGTTGCATGTAACGCAAAATCCCTGCCATCACGAAAAGAGAGGTGGCATAAAGATAGCAACTCCCGATGCGCTCCACCACTTCTTCAGATACGGTATAAAGGATGTAACACATAATGGTGATACTCCCTAAAATGCCAATGGTTTGATTCAGAAAATCCAAGTTATAACGGTTTATATTTCTCCGCGGTTTCACCCCCAATGCTTCATAAATGACCACATCATCACGGCGTTTGGCTACAGCAAGAAAGAGTGCCAACAAGAAAGTGGTCAGCACGATCCAATGGGACAAAATTATCCCTGTAGCCATACCACCCACCACCACTCGTAAGACAAACCCTGTGGCAATGATGAATACATCAAGTAGGGCTACTTGTTTTAACTTCACGCAATAGGCAAGGTTCATTGCGATGTAGAATAGAAAGATGCCTATCAAAGAGATGCTTGTACCGTCACCTTGAAAGTTTCCACAAACTAACGACACAAAGGCAAATAACCATAACACCGCCATGGTTGCATAAGCAACTTGCACGCTGAGCGCACCACTTGCTATTGGACGCATGCACTTTGTTGGATGACGGCGGTCGGCTTCGGCATCGTAAACATCGTTGAAACAGTAGATGCCACTGGCGATTAAGCAGAACGCTATATAGGTCTGAATACAGGGCCACACGTAGTTCCACTCTGTGGCATGGCGGTCAAAAAATAAAGGCGTAAATACGAACAGATTCTTCAACCACTGGTGTGGGCGAAGTAATTGAAACAGAGCTTTAGTCATGAATTTTACGAACTTTATAAAGCGACAATGATGGATGCTCACAAGTGTCTATTTTAGTGAGCACGAAATTGGTATCCTTCTGTAATTTACTTATATAAGCAGTTATGCGTTGGTCAAACTCATCGCCCTCCGACACGTCAATCACATAGTCAACATTTCCTATAAATTCTGTAGGAAAGATTCCTGCAAAGTAGCAGGTGTCGCACAGAGGTTTTATCTCATAGAACATCATAAAGGGTGCCACGACCTTATCTGTACGACTGAAATTTTGGCGTTCTACGAAATGGCACATATTTTCGTAATCCTTATGGTTATTGGAAAATAGGGATTTGACACCCTCTAAAGACAAGAACAAGGCGGTCATGCTAAACACTATAAGCGCCCAACGTTGTTTACTCACAAGAAATAGGATACTCATGACCAAAGGTAAAAATGCCATCCAGCGATAGTATATGGGGAAACGTCCCGCTATGTTCATCATAATGGGTACACAGATTGCAAATATTAACAGGAGGAAGCCCTTGTCATTTAATAATTTCCTTAAGCACTTTCTGAAAGACAGGATATAAGCAAGTAGTCCTTCTATAGAAAGAATTAAGAAACTACGGTATGCTGCGACTGATGCCAAGCGTTCTGAAAGACTCAAATTGGGTGTTTGCTCAAGTAATTTCTGAACGAATGGTTGAGCAGAAAAATTAAAAGTATCGCCTGCCCATGGAAGTAACAACAAGGCAATTTTTGACAGTGTGGCGGAATAAGACACTATGCTACTCGCAAAACCAATTAGCCTACCGTGAGCATACATGAATAGGGCGACCATACACATTCCGAGAAAAAGCCCTACCAGTAACAGAAGTAGCAGCTGCAAAAGTTGCTTGCTGTGCTTTCTTAACATTAGGAAAAGGAATAACCATAGAATTCCCAAATAGGCAACCGTCTGTAGTCCTGTTCCAACGAGTAATGCAGCACTTAGTACAATTCCAATACGGGTTCTCAAAGAATTTCTATGAAAGTATCGCTCTATGGTATACATTGTAACAGCAAAAACGAACGCACATAGTATGTCTGGTCGACCGTTACGATACATCCATGCCATTTCACTTGTGGCAAATAATAAAAGTGTAAACACCGTAACCAACCAAGGAGACAATAGGACACCCCTATTTTTAAGCATCCGCAAACAAAGTGCACCCAGCAGGAACACGATAAACAGGTTCAAACTTCTAACAACCAATATGTCTGCCCCAAACAACCACATCCACGTGGAAACTAAGATCTGGTAGATAGGGGGATAGGTCGAAAATGGATATTCTCCTGCTACACGATACCATGCTGTTGTTGACCAAGAATGGTGAAACACGGCATTATACGAAGTGTCTAAAAACATCACCTCGTCTATCCATGGCATAACATTCTTTAGCGTAACCCAGTTGATAACTGTGAACACTAAAGATAGGGATAGATAAGTACACCAAGATCTATCTAAAATGTGTAAATCAAAACGGGACACACCTACTTTAAGAAACCTATATGTCAAGTTATTTCTAATGGAGGTACGAAACGTATTAGACATCCCATTCGTTTCTGTTTTACTGCTCATAGATAATAAGGTATTAAACACAACTTACGTAAGAGGGGAAGTCATGTTAATCGGATAATGTAACTCACTGAGAAGCAATCCTTGGAAACAAAAAAGACGTGGAATCAGCAATTGTCCATTCCACGTATCGAGGCTCTTGCACTGCCTATCAAAGTTGAACAGACAACGTAGAGCCCACGCCGATATGAATAAACATTCCTCACTCAACATAACACACATAACTCGTGTCACATGAACGGAATGAATATATCACACCCTGGGCATCTATCGTTGCTTAGTTCCAGACTTTGATATCAGAGATTTGCAAGATTTCGATACATCAAGAACTGAGCGTGATAAACGCCTTTTATGTTAAGTACCTCTCCCACCCTTGCCACATCATGTTAATGGAAAGTCCCAACACACAATGTCGGCGTGGTTTATCTGTCTCGATTGTATAGCACTTATACAAGGAAACAAGATATTGCTAGAGATACTGAGAGCAAAATTACAAAAAAGTAGTTAATTTGAAAGGATTTAAGGCAACAATGTGAAATATCAAAGTACTAAGGAGAATATGTATTTGATGCAATCTGTTAAAGACTGTCATAGTCTGTTAAGGCCCGTCATGGCCCGTTACTGCCTATTAGGCCTTTCCTAACCACAATAAAAAAAGAGGTCCTTCAAGTTGAAGAACCTCTCTGAAAAGTGGCGGCGACCTACTCTCCCGCTATACGCAGTACCATCGGCGCGGACGGGCTTAACTTCTCTGTTCGGAATGGGAAGAGGTGGAACCCCGACGCTATAACCACCGGAAATAA
>JAEIGA010013323.1_pt1 | contig 12511 bp, 7 predicted proteins | sample 9270691 | NCBI WGS metagenome assembly JAEIGA01 (sample SAMN17057246, study PRJNA624740) | gut metagenome | biome: biome; isolation source: fecal sample | host: Bos grunniens | place: China: Xizang | collected 2019
CTGTCCAGGGTAATTCCAATACACTCGGAACACATTGGCTATGGGATATTCGATCTACCAATCCAGAAGTGGAATCAGTTTATGCAGCCCTTTACAAGATCATAGGACGATGCAACTTCTACCTTGACAAGGTGGATGAACTTAGAAACAGCTTGACCGATGATGCCCAGATCCAATACCTTGACTACTATACAGGAGAGGTCTATTGTGCCAGAGGTCTTGCATATGCAGAGCTTCTCAGATGTTTCTGCAAGGCTTATGATCCGGCAACAGCAGAGAACGAGCTCGGTCTTGTGCTTGCTGATACATATTTCGGGGAAAAGCCTCAGAAGAGAGCTTCCCTCAAGGAATCGTATGAGTTTGTGATCAAGGATCTTGAGAAAGCTGAGGAAATGCTTGATGAGGAGAATGATTATTTCGATGCTGCATATTTCACTAACGCTTCCGCTCATGCAATCCATGCACGCGTGGCCCTCTATATGCAGGATTGGCCGGCAGCTATCGAGCACTCTACAGTCCTGATCGATTCGGATGCGTTCGAACTTGCAAGTGCAAAAAGTTATGTGACCAGCACTCAGACATATCTGAATTATCTTTGGACAAATGATACGTCATACGAAAATATATGGCGAATCGGATATACGGCGACCTCATACGGCGGAGCTCAGGGCTCAATCTTCCTGAATTTCTCGAATGACTTCACCTATTATTATCCGGACTATGTGCCTGCACAGTGGGTTCTCGACCTTTATACTTCCGGTGACGGCCGTTACAACTCATATTTCGCGAACCTTCAGACCGGATACTCGCACGGTCTTGTATGGCCTCTTCTTGTAAAGTATCACGGAAATGAGTCTCTCATCGCGAATATGATCTATCATGTGAATATGCCGAAGCCTCTCCGTCTTGCAGAGCAGTATCTTATCCGTGCCGAAGCCTACTGTCAGGAGGGTAACTTCCCTGCAGCTTCAGCAGATCTCACAACTCTCAGCGAGTCACGTCACTCTGCTGGAGGTTCTCTCTCGGTCAACAAAGAGAACTGGCTTCAGACAATCTCTGACGAGCGTGTGAAAGAGCTTTATATGGAAGGTTTCCGTCTTCACGACCTCAAGCGCTGGGGAATGGGCTTCGAAAGAACCCCACAGTCTCAGACACAGTCGGAGGGAAGCTCACTCAAGATAGAGGCGAACGATCCTCTCTTTGTATGGCCTATACCAAATCAGGAAATCGTGGCTCCTGGCTCTCAGATCCAGCCGAATGAAAGTAACAGATAATGACAGGATATATGAAGCAGATAATTAAATATATGACACTCGCTTTTCTTGCGGCAGCAGCATTGACAGGTTGCAAGGAAAGATATGTGACTTATTCAGATGCTGAATATGTCATGTTTGCGGATACCCTTGCCACATACCCTGTGCAGAAGGATGTGGATTATTTCGCCATTCCTGTGGTATCCACTGTCGTGAAGGATTACGACCGCACCTTCGGAGTCGAGGTCATCGACAAGACAAGCAATGCGATTGAGAACCGTCACTATAGACTCCAGTCTAATACGATAACTATCAAGGCAGGTGAAAACCGAGCTGATGTGATGGTACATGGATATTATGACAACATTGAGGCTACCGATTCTCTCGGCTTCACTCTTCAGCTTGTGATGGATGAAAGACTTGTTATGCCTCTTTATGGAAAACAGACCAAGGCTGTCTTGATGAAGAGCTGTCCGTTCGATATCAATGACTTCACAGGATACTGTGTCCTTACATCGATGTTCCTTTATAATTATAGTGCGACCGGTGCATACCAGAAACTGGTATTTACTGAGAAGCATCCTACCGAGGATAATATGATCATCTGCCGCAATTGGATCAATGATGGTTATGATGTGACCATGACATTCAATGCAGACAATCCTATGAAGCCGTTTGTGACAATGGATGAAGGACAGGTTGCGAGTGACGAGGGATCGTTCTTCGGAATTTCATATGGAGATGACAAACTTCTTGTCAGAAACAGTTCCAACTACGATTCTATCTTCTATCCATGTGGCAGATACCTTTATATATGGACAGAGATGTATGTGGAGAATCTTGGTACTCCAGTCGGAACTGTAGGTCACTTCTATAACATCATGGAATGGGTGAGCGATGAAGAGGCTCACCGTCTCAAGATGGAGGAAGGAATGTAGAATCCTAAACATTAAGGTTATGAAGACAAAAACTATATTTAAATCATTTGCTGCCCTGTTTGCTGCAGTTGCTTTTTTTGCAGTGTCATGCGATGAACCAGAGTCGATAACTCCAGTATTTCCGGAGCTTGTAGAGGATTATGGGGTGGCTTTAGGTGATACCCTTCACCTTACATTCACTCCTAATATGGATTGGGAAGTGACGGTTCCAGAAGATACAATGGATGTGTTCTGGATCAATAATGATGGTTTTGCAGACAGTCGGATTTCAGGACAAGCATCAGCGGAGCCAGTCACAGTCCAGATATGTGTCTCCGACAAGGAGGATTTCGTAAATCGTACTACTACCGTAAAACTGACGATGGGTGGTGAAACAAGGATTGTCGCCAGATATATGTGCCCGGCGGCATCCAAGAGCATACAGGTTTATGTGTGCAAGCTGGATGAGGAAGGTGCCATGGTTTTTGACGATCAGGGTGATTATGTCTATGTAGAGGCTACCGAAGATGACATGAAACTGGTGTGGACAGGAGCTGATTTTCGAAGAAATGTAAAGGTTGTCTCTAACTTTGATTGGTCCTTGACGCTCCCGGAATGGGCTCTAGCAGATATCCCGGAAGTCAGAGTAGGATCACACACCTTCAATATTCAGGGCGTTCCTTCAAAGTACCCGTTGCAGGATACTTCAGCGGATATGTTTTTTTCATCTGAAGGAGAAGATCTTGCCAGATTCCCGTTGCAAATACCTGGATGTAGTAATATCTTGAGTTTTGGAATCGACATGGTAACTTCATTGAATTTTAATGATAAGGGCCGTTATCTGACTTCTATGCGTTTTCTTGAAGGTCCTGCACATGCATGGATTGAAGGAGTCGCTGAAGCTGGTGTCTATGCGTTTGAATTTAGAAACGGCAAGTATAATACTACCGGTGCACCTTCTTGGCTGAAAGTCTCCATTGATAAATATGATTCTTCTACAGGTGTTGATGTACTGCAGAGACGTGATATACAGGTCTCTGTGGATGCTTATCAGGGCCGTGAGCGATCTGCTGTCCTGCTCTTTATGCCACCTCTTGGCTCAAAATCGTATGCAAGTATGTTTACCGAAGATGCTACATCGGTGAAAGAGGAATGGCAGGCTAATGCTGTGTATGTGAATCAGAAGGAATATGGTTTCCTTGTAGTGGCGGATGAGGCTTCCTTCAATCAGAATGGCGGATCTGTTCTGGAGCTTGATCCCCAAAAACTGCCAGCTAAGTTTGCTTCTGCCAGATATGCTTATCAAGTGGATTATACCAATAGTGCTGCTTCTGATTATGGACGAGTTCTTTTCTCAGATACATTTGATTCATATAAGATCTTTGATGCAGAGCAGACTATTGTTGATAGAGACGATTATTTCCTTGGATTCAGGGCAGATTCTACTGAAGATAACGGCGCTGAAGGCAGTGTGGCGGTCGATGCTGCAACAATAGAAATGTATGGCATGGTTGATAGCGAGGGATATATTGTCTTATATAACGGCAGTGAAATCCTTGCAGTCATTCATTGTATCTATACTGCGCCGAAGAATGATGATATGAAAATTTATCTTTATGGAGAAAGTGTAGATGTCGCATCAGTTAATGGAATAACATTGGAGGAACTTACGGCTGATGAAACAGATCCGGTGAAAAAGGAAATATATGATCAGTATAAGGAAACAGAAATGTCAGTGGTCTATCATCTGCAGCTTCCAGTAGAAAACGTTCCGTTGATGCTTCAACTACCGAATACAATTAAAACATGGAATGCCAATCCATGGAAGTATCTGAACTGTATCAGATTGAACGGGAAAACATATCTGGAGAATTCTTCGGTCAAGTTAGATGGGAATAGTTGTTTGGAAATGAACATTTTGCGTCCAGATGATATTTCTGATGATTATCTTAGAATGAATATCAATCTGATGAATGCTGAATCCTCATCAATTCCTTCGATCATTCTTGTCTGTACTTTAGATCTTAGAAAATAAGGGTAATAATGGAATTTGATATGAAAAAAAGAATAGATAAGTTCACAATTTTAATTTCTTTGACCCTTGTGTGTCTGATGGCTTGCTCCAAGGTGGAAGAAGTCAATCATCAGGATTATGACTATGGACATGTGCAGTTCAAGTTATATAAGGAAGCGTCGTACCCTTCAACCAAATCGTTGGATAACCTTGGTGATATCGCTAAGGTAAAGGTGACGATGGACTTTGAGGGAAAACAGATTTCTCAGACCTTGGTTTTGAGTGCAGCTGATGCTAAGGCAGCGGAATATGGTCTTAGAAGTGAGAAACTTAAGCTTCTTGCTGGTGAATATAAGATCAAGACCTATGAATTGTATGATAAACTCGATTCATCGGTTGTAAGAAGGACGGCTGTAGATTCGATGTCTATGTTTAGTGTGGTTCCCGGAGGGTTGACAGTCCATGATATGGTTGCAGATGTGACGCCAAGGGGTATGGCAAGATTCACTTTGACCAAGGACTTTTCGGACTTCAAGGATACTCCTGTGACCAAAGCGGGAGGTGACTCATATACTTTCGATGAAATCAGCTATGCAACCCTCGTGGTGAGACACGCGGATGGTACTCCTACGACCTTCGAGAACCTTGAAGCTGACTTTTCGATGCATTTCAATGAAAAGGATGACAAGGAAGATGGCTATCGTACTTCATCCTCATTGTGTGATACTGTCCTTTTCCTGCGTGCCGGTGAATATAAAGTGGAATCATTTGCCGTATATGGCGAGTCAAAGAATCTTCTTGATGCATCTTCTTTGAAAGATGTCGTGTTCTCGGTTTCGGACAACGAACTCACGGAAATAGATGTTCCGGTGAAGCTTGAAGAAGGCTCGGATGATGCACTGAATTACATCAGAGATTACTACGCTCTTTACGAGATATGGAAGTCTCTTAATGGTGAGGATTGGTACTATATAGGTGAGAACTTCCCTCGCGGAGCTAACTGGAACTTCAACAAGGATCCTGATCTGTGGGGTGATCAGCCGGGAGTGCAGCTCCATGCTAATGGACGAGTCGCTTTGCTCAATCTGAGTGATTTCGGCTTCTATGGAGAACTTTCTCCGGCCATCGGAAAACTTACAGAGCTTGTGGAACTCTATCTTGGCAATCATAACGATATCAATCTCAACGGATTTGATCCTATGGCCGTTCAAGGCAAGGGTCGGTCGAATCGTCTTGAGATGCATAAGGAGTTCATGGCTCATCTGAATCCTCCCACCCAGATGGCTGAGCCTGTGGCCAGAGCATTGGCCGAGCATGGCAAGGAGATTCCGGAAACACGTCTGTATAACTCAATGAGCGAAAACCAGATCATAGAGAAAGGCACTGGAAAGATGATGATCAAGCCGATGGATATGATTTCCGGCAAGATCAATAACGGTCTTACAAAACTTCCTGACGAAATTGGTAATCTGACTAAACTTGAGCAGTTGTTCATTGCAAACGGTAAGCTTGAGGCAATCCCGGCTACAGTAGCGAATCTGGAATCTTGTACAGATGTGGAGATTTATAACTGTCCTATGATGACCAAGTTCCCTGTTGAGATAGCACAGATGCCTAACCTCATAACTCTCAATATAGCAAATAACAGACAGTGGAGTTCGGATGAGGCTCTCAAAGGCCTTAAAGCCCTTGCAGATGGCCCATCAGGAGAAAATATCCAGATTCTTTATTTCAATGAGAATAATCTTGAGGTTATCCCTGCTGAAATTACAAAGATGAAGAAACTCGGTCTGATGAACTTCGCCTCAAACAAGATACATACCATAGAAACTGCTTGGGGCAAGGATATCAAGCCGGTTCAGCTTTATCTGGATCATAATCAGCTTTCAAGCTTCCCGACTGACGAGAACGGGGTATTCTGCTACATCGAAGATGCTGAAACATTCTCCGTGAAGCATAATAACTTCACCCAGTTCCCGGATATTTTCGATGCTCAGTCTTTGTATGCAGTTGTGTCGATTGACTTCTCGTTCAACCACATCAGCTCTTTCCCGGATGAATTCAAGGGAGTATTCGTTGAGACTCTCACCATTGCAAATAACCCTGAACTTGAGGTGTATCCGATTCAACTCAAGGAATCTGATTCGAAGATCATGTATGTGAACTTCCGAGGATGTAACCTTAGAGAATTTCCTGACAGTTGCTTTACGTATCCTAATGCGGTATATCTCCAGTCATTCGACTTTTCTTACAATGACTTGACAGATCTTCCGAAGGATATGCATTCCGGTAATATGCCTTATATGTATGGTGTGGAACTGTCATATAACCAGTTCTCGAAATTTCCATGGGAGCCTCTCGATTCTCAGTATCTCACAGTGTTTGCGATCCGTGGGCAGCGAGACAAGAATGGTGCTAGGTGCCTCTCGGAGTGGCCTACAGGTCTTTATAATCATAGAGGACTCAGAGGATTCTATATCGGTTCAAACAACCTTGGAAAGATTGAAGATACAATCTCTACATTGATATATTATCTGGATATCAGCGACAATCCTGAGATTGTCTTCGATGCGTCGGACATCTGTTATGCTCATCAGGCAGGCGCGTACTATCTGATCTACGACAAGACTCAGGATATCAGAAACTGTGACTATATGTTGAACTAATAGAAGAGGGTTACGATAATGAAATATACAAAAATCATATTTGCAGCCCTTGCTGCTATGGCCTTTCTGGCGTGCCAACCGGAGGCTGAAGTTCTTTTTGGTGTGGAGGTTGACTCAGAAGACGGAAAGATTGTAGTTGGTCCTGAAGGAGGAATAAGTTCAATTGATATCAAGTCTTCAGACAACTGGGTGGTTGAGACCTCTGAACCTTGGATAACGGTTTCTCCAGCCAATGGTAAAGGAAATGTCCATTGCCAGATGTTTGTCGATTCGACTCTCGTCTCAACGCAGCGTCAGGGTAAGGTGCGAGTAAGGGCTCTTGGCAGCGACGAGGTTCATGATCTGGAAATTGCTCAGAACGGCTTCGACTATCAGATCGCTTTGAGTGAGTCTAATAAGGAAATAGAGGATTTTGCTGTCCTGTCATCGCGCTCATTCGATATTGAGGTTCTTGCTAATGTGGATTTCAAGGTTGAACTACCGGAAGGAGCTGAAAACTGGCTCTCATACAAGAAATCCGAACTCAATCTGGATCGTGGGGCAAGACCTCGAAAGGTGAATCTGCATTTCGAGTGGAAAGTTAATTCACGCGAGGATAAAAGAACTGCAGCTGTGCAGCTGGTTCCTCTGGAAGAAGTCAAGATGGGACGCCATGATACTTTGAAGGTCGTGCAGAAGGGTGCTTTGCCTATTCCGGTAGGAACACCTGAGGGTGATTCGTTGTCTATCCTTGCGATCAGCCGTGCGCTAGGAATGTACACAGAGTGGGATACTGCTGAGAAAATGGAACATTGGAACAATGTCAAACTCCATAAGGACGGTCCGAATAAGGGACGTGTGCAGTATGTCCAGTTCTTCATCTTCAATACGAAGGAACCGCTTCCATACGAGGTACAGAATCTTACTGCTGCAGAGGAGATTGTATTCTTCTCTAATGCGAATCAGTTTCTCAAGAGTCTGGATACAGGTGAAGCTATAACAAAGCTCACACAGTTGAAGAGACTGACTATCGGTGCCTACGGACTTACTTCACTTCATCCTGATTTCAAGAATCTGAAGAATCTTGAATATCTTGATATAGGTTCGAACTGTTTCGAGAGCATTCCAGAGATGCTTACTCCGGAGAATTTCCCTAATCTTCATTCATTGGTGCTTGGAGCTAATCAGCGTTATTCAATCTATGACCTGAGCAATGATACACGGGAGAATATCGGAGGATTCATCGAGGATAATCTGAACACAGAGAAAGGAAGAAAGAGATTCAAGGATCTGCTCAAGTGGGAGAAACTGGATACCTTGAGACTTTCTGTAAACTACCTTCAGGGAGAGATTCCGGATATGATGGACGAGGGACTTCCTGTGTGGACTTTCGAGGAACTCAAGGATTCCATCGCAGTAAAGACTGTTGTTGATGGAAAGACCGTGTGGGAGGATGCAACAGAACTTCCAGAGAAACTTAAGAACCTTCCTAAGGTGCTTCCTAATGCAAAGTTCTTTGCAGTTAACTTCAACCGTCTTACAGGTAATATCCCCGATTGGATATTGTACCATCCGCATCTCGATTTCTGGACACCGTATTCTCTGATCTTCTCTCAGGAAGGCAAGAACAGGGAGGGTAAGAATGCCGGATTCGCCAATGAGCCGGTGAGTCTTGATTACTATTACGATATATACTATAAAAAGAAGTATAACCCTAACAAGAAGTAACAAAGATGAATATCAGAAAATACATATATCTAATGCCTGCGGTCCTTTTGATGGGACTGTCAGCCTGCACGGTGGATGAGCATAAGGTGACTTTGGAGCAGGATAGCCCGAAAGTTCCTGAGCTTGCTGCTGATGTCGTGGAAGGACAGCTTCTTGTTCGTTTTGATGCACGTGTCAGCGATATCCTTGACAAGGCCGGACTGACAAAGAGTGGTTCGAATATGTCTATGGAACGTTCCGGCATTCTCAGTGTTGATGAGATACTTGATCTTGTCAATGGCTATCAGATCGAGAGAGTCTTTCCTGTGGATGCTCGCAGTGAGGCCAAGGCCCGTGAAGAGGGACTTCACCTATGGTATGTTGTACGTTTCGATGAGAAGCATCCTGTTGAGAAGGTTGCTTCAGATCTTGCGAAACTTGGAGAGGTCAGCCGCGTGGAGTTCAATCGTACTCTCAAAAGAGCATCCCACAAGCCTGCAAGACCTCTGACAGCTGGTCAGCTAAGGACTGCCATGACAAAGGCATCTACAGCCAAGTTCAATGATGAATATCTCAGCTATCAGTGGAACCTTGTAAATGACGGCAGCCTTCATATAGATACTCTAAAGATGAGAAAATTTGTAGCAGGTGCGGACGTTCAGGTTGAGAAGGCATGGGACCTTACGACCGGTGACCCTAGCATCATTGTCGCTGTCCTTGATGAGGGAGTTGATGTCAATCATGAGGACCTGCAAGCTAGCATGTGGGTGAATGAAGGCGAAACATGGGGCTCTCATGAAGACGGAGATGGTAATGGTTATGCCGGTGATGTTCATGGATATAACTTTGTTGAGGATCATGGTGTAATCGCAGTAGAGAGCCTTTATGACACAGGACATGGAAGCCATGTGGCTGGAGTAATTGCTGCGACTAACAATAATGGTTTGGGGATCAGTTCTATCGCTGGCGGAAACGGCAGTGTCCCTGGCGTCAAGATCATGTCTTGTCAGATCTTCTCAGGAGCCTATGCGGGTACAGTACTCGAGGAAGTTCGTGCTATCAAGTATGCCGCAGATAACGGAGCAGTAGTACTTCAGTGTAGTTGGGGCTATATTTCAGGAGCTGCGAATCCATACGAATGGACCCCTCAGTATTCTACTGATGAGGAGTGGCTTGCATATAATGTTCTGGAGAAGAAGGCTCTTGATTATTTTGTGCACAATGCTGGCTCGCCTGATGGGGTAATCGATGGAGGTATCGTCGTATTTGCTGGCGGAAACGAGGCTGCATCAGCAGCAAGTTACCCAGGTGCATATGGAGATTACGTGGCTGTTGCAGCTACAGCCGGTGATTATACTCCGGCAGTCTATACCAACTACGGCCCGGGAACGACTATCAGTGCTCCGGGAGGAGACCAGGACTACTATTGGGATGAGGGATATACAATGTATAATTCATTCTTCAAGGATGAAGACGGAAACCAGATTGGCGATAAGCTTGGTTATGGTGATATTGGCTGCATACTTTCGACGCTTCCTTCTCACCTTAGTCCAAGCGGCTACGGATACATGGAGGGAACGTCGATGGCCTGCCCTCACGTTTCAGGTGTAGTCGCTCTCGGACTTTCCTATGCGGCAAAACTAAGGAAGCATTTTACAGCAGAAGAATTCAAGGCACTCCTGTACGATACTGCAACTCCTATAGATGAGTATATGTCAGGAACGAAGGTGTATAAGAAGTATGTCATCGATCTTGGTGCCTCATCTCCGAAGATGTCCTTCGGTATGAATGCATTCAAGTCTCAGATGGGACATGGTCAGGTAAATACATACGCACTTCTTAAGGCTATCGAGGGTGCAGGCGTCGAGATGACATTCCCTAATATTTTCCTTGATATTGAGGCTCAGAAGGTTGTGGATCCATCGATGTATATGGATGGAAATTCATTCACAGTCAAGGTTGATGACGAATCAGTCGCAACCGCCTCTGTAACTAATGGCAAAATCATCTTTACCGGTGTGAAGGAAGGTCAGACCGAGGCTTCCATAACAGGTTCCAGAACTGATAAGTTTGTCATCACAGTCCGTAATGGTGCTGCTGGAAACGGCTGGCTGTAGAAGATATGCGTATTTCAAGAATCATATTCTCGCTTGCCCTTGCCTTGTGCATTCTGCCTGAGTCAGGTGCCCAGCTTAAGCTTGTGTCCAAGGAGAAGCTCAAGAGCGTGAATTCGCCTCAGCTGTCCAGGGACTCCGCGTCTGTGTCATTTGTGACAAGGCATATAGTGGCAGAACGGATGACGGAGGACGATGCTCCGAAGACCTTTACATATGAGTTTACCAATGTGGGCCGCAGCAAGCTGGAAATCAAGAGGCTTGTCTCGACATGTTCCTGTGCGCAGGCCATATGTACGAAAAAGGTCGTGGAACCGGGAGAGAAGGCATCAGTGATGGTGACATATAATCCCAAGGGACATCCCGGCAGATTCGAGAGAAAGATTTTTGTATATACGCAGGAGGGAGATTCCCCGGCTGCAGTACTGAAACTTTCAGTTGACGTAGAGAACTCAATGGACATTTCCGGGCAGTACCCGGTTCCGATGGGTAAGATCAGACTTAAGAGAAGGGCTGTCAGGTTCAACGAAGGTTCAGATGCAGTGGAAAGACTAAAATTCATAAATGTAAGCGGAAGAGTCCTGAGATTTGACTGCGACAGGGCTTTCCTGCCTGAATGCATACAGTTCTATGCGCCTCCGACACGCCCCCTTGAAGAGGCTGAGATGGTGATAAGGTATGATTCTGCCAAGCCTGGCGTCAGGGAAAAGATGACAGTCTTCCTGAATGATCTTGGAGTTTCCCCAAGCCAGTCTTCGGTAACGATATATGTTGAGTAATATAAGAAGATATGAATATAATAAGAAAATTCTCTATTTTGATCCTGGCGATCGCCTCTCTGGCTTCATGCGTGGAGAAGGAGGAACCGATAGTGTATCTGGATGTGAATGCGCACAATATATCAGGCTCGTGGAAGCTGGCGCAGTGGAACGGTGCGGCACTGAATGATTCGACATATATGTATGTCGAGTTCGTCCGCAATGACAAGACCTTCACGGTCTATCAGAACCTTGACAGTTTCATGAACGTTCCTCATAAGGCGACTGGTTCTTTCTATATCGACTATGATATGGAACTCGGTGCAGTCATCAGAGGACAGTACGACAATGATTCCGGCGACTGGGCTCACAGATACATCGTCAGGGAACTGACAGCGACCTCAATGAAGTGGGTGGCCAAGGATGATATGGAATATGTACAGCTCTTCGAGCGTGTCGACTCCATCCCGATGGCACCGGCTGAAGAGTAGTATACAATCACGAAAAATGGTTACGTGGCGTGGCCATATCATGATTTCTGGCGATTCCATATAATGTGGCTCAGGCGTATCTTTGCCACCCGAAAATCAGCTATATGAGACAGATGAAAAGGACTATCCTTCTTTTTGCAATATTCATATTGATGCCTCTTTTCGGTGAGGCATCTGAAAGGAGGCATCCGGAGGCCAGTGTGCATGGACACGTGATTGACAGAAATACAGGGGAACACGTTCCCTTTCTCGTAGTTTCCTTGAAGGGAACGACTGTCGGCACCAGCACGGGTGACACCGGACACTATTTCCTGGAGCATCTTCCTCAGGGAACATTCATGCTTCAGGTCTCAGGAGTCGGATACAAGACTGCCAGTCAGGAGATAACACTGAAGGACGCTGTCTCTCTGGAGGTTAATTTCTACGTTGAAGAAGACAATGTCATGTTAGACGGAGTCGTGGTCTCTGCAAACAGGAGCGAGACGACAAGGATGATGGCCCCGACCCTGGTCAATGTCGTGGAAATGGCGACTTATGACAAGGTCAATGCGACATCCCTTTCACAAGGCCTTGTCTTCCAGCCGGGAGTGCGCGTGGAGAACAACTGCCAGA
>JAEIGA010013324.1_pt1 | contig 12511 bp, 10 predicted proteins | sample 9270691 | NCBI WGS metagenome assembly JAEIGA01 (sample SAMN17057246, study PRJNA624740) | gut metagenome | biome: biome; isolation source: fecal sample | host: Bos grunniens | place: China: Xizang | collected 2019
CTCTACCACCTGCTCGTGCTCACCGAACAGATGGGATGCTCACTCTCAGACCTCGAGGATGAGTTAGCAAAGCGCCACAAACCAGAGAAGAAGGCATAATGAATCTGCTCTTTCGTCTGTATCCCTACAATCATCAAAGAAAAATAGATATCTCCTATGAAATACATCGGCCCACACGTATCAGCCTCGGGTGGCGTGGAATACGCCCCCATCAACGCTTACGAAATAGGTGCAACCGCCTTTGCGCTCTTCACTCGCAACCAACGCCAATGGGTATCTAAGCCCCTGACCGAGCAAAGCATAGACCTATTCAAGCAACGTTGCGCAGAATATGGTTACGATGCACGCTTCATATTGCCGCACGACAGCTATCTTATCAACCTCGGGCATCCTCAAAACGAAGGACTGGAGAAATCACGAGCCGCCTTCTACGACGAGATGCACCGTTGTGAGCAACTCGGACTCACGATGCTCAACTTCCATCCCGGAAGCCATCTGAACGAGTTCAGCAAAGAAGAATGCTTGGCACGTATCGCTGAGAGCATCAACATTGCGCTTGACAAAACCAATGGTGTGACGGCAGTCATAGAAAATACCGCCGGACAAGGTAGCAATATGGGATTCGCTTTCTACCAACTGGCCGAAATCATCAGCCAAGTGGAAGACAAGAGCCGTGTAGGCGTATGCTTAGATACCTGCCACACCTATTCGGCAGGATATGACATACGGGACAACTATGATGCGGTATGGAAGGAGTTTGATGAGATTGTAGGATTTTCATACCTAAAAGGCATACACCTCAACGATACAAAGAAGATACTCGGCTCACGCGTAGACCGTCACGAAAGTATAGGATTGGGACTGCTGGGAACAGATTTCTTCAGACGCTTCATGAGCGACCCACGATTCGACAATATCCCCCTTATACTCGAAACACCCGATGAGAGTCGCTGGGCCGAAGAGATACAATGGCTCAATAGCCTACAATAAACAGAAAAGACTGCCATTGAGCAGAAAAGCCCCAATATATTTGAAAAATTGTTTGGTTTACATTATTTTTGCAATTCTTAGATAATATAAGTATGGTACAACAGGAACAACACCCATCAATGATAAATTGCGCCATGAACATGGGCGTAATAGTGGGTGCGTATTATATAGGTAAGTTTTGTTTGTTCCCACTGAGCATGCACTCGACCTTTGCTGCAATGCTTTTCCTTGGGCTGACAATCATGGTACCTTACCTTATATTCCGATTGGTAAAGTTGTACCGTGACCGTTATACAGATGGTATTATCGACTTCACACGAGCCTTTGCTTTTGCTTTACTCATCATGGCATTCGGTTCGCTCTTGGCTGCGGCAGGCCACTACATTTACTTTGAGTTTATTGACAAGGGATTAATGGTCAGCACGTTAGCAGGAAACATTGAACAACTGGAGACAATAGACTTCAGCGCCATGGAAGGAGTCGACACCGCCGAACGAACAGCTGCAATAGCACAATACAACCAATTTATAGAGACCATGAAGACTACATTGCTACAACTTCAATCCATGTCGTCCATTAAGTTGGCAATGGGCATGTTGAGCAACGATGTGTCATGGGCCATCATAGTGGCACTACCTGTTGCATTGGTTGCATCATTTAGGAAGAAGCAAAACAATTCATAATATATAAATCTTTAGAAAATGGATATTTCCGTTATAGTACCCCTATACAATGAGGCCGAGTCATTGCCCGAGCTGCATGCCTGGATAAAGCGCGTAATGGACAAGAACGGATTCTCATACGAGATACTTTTTATCAATGATGGAAGCACTGATGACTCATGGAAGGTGATAGAGGAGCTACACGTCAGCTTCCCCGAAGTAAAGGGAATCAAATTCCGTCGCAACTATGGCAAATCTCCCGCTCTTTTCTGTGGTTTCGACCGCGCTGAAGGCAATGTAGTGATTACCATGGATGCCGACCTACAGGACTCTCCCGATGAGATACCTGAGCTGTACCGCATGATTACCGAAGAGGGCTATGATTTAGTGTCAGGCTACAAGCAGAAGCGCTACGACCCGCTGTCAAAGACAATACCTACAAAGCTCTTCAATGCCACAGCGCGTAAGGTATCAGGTATCAAGAACCTGCACGACTTTAATTGTGGGCTCAAGGCCTACCGTAAAGAGGTCGTAAAAAATATCGAAGTCTATGGTGAGATGCATCGTTACATACCCTACTTGGCAAAGAATGCAGGCTTCAATAAGATTGGCGAAAAAGTAGTTCAGCATCAGGCACGCAAGTATGGAGTCACAAAGTTTGGCCTCAACCGCTTTGTCAACGGATATCTTGACCTTATTTCTCTGTGGTTCCTCTCTAAGTTTGGGGTCAAGCCTATGCACTTTTTCGGTCTGTGGGGTTCGGTAATGTTCTTCATCTGCCTGCTATGTATTATTTTCATTGGTGGCAACAAGCTGTACAGCCTGGCTAACGGCATCCCCGCACGTTTGGTCACCGAGAGCCCCTACTTCTACTTGGCTTTGGTGGGTATGCTCTTGGGAACACAGATGTTCCTCACGGGATTCTTAGGCGAACTCATCAGCCGCAACTCACAAGAACGTAATAACTATAAAATAGAGAAGGAGTTCTGATGCATCCCTACCGTCATATAGCATTACCCATTGCCATACTCCTTATAATACTGGGGATGACGGCTTGCTCAAGCGAAGACTGCCCCATCAACAATACGGTACAAGGCAAAATGGTGTTTTACAATTCATTGGGCGATGCCGTATCCATCAACGCTATGCTGAGCATGACCGTAGTGCGTCCACAAGGCGACTCGGTAATACTAAACAAGAAGATGAACGCCACAGACGTCGCCTTCCCACTAAGCTATACGAACGAAACAGATACGTTCATATACTGCTATGACCTCAATGGGACCCTGGTCACATATGACACGCTCTATATCAGCCATACCAATACCCCTACCCTCGTATCTGTAGATTGCGGTACAGCGATGTTTCATACCATCACAGCTGTTAGCAGCACCCATACGCTGATAGACACCCTAATCATCAAATCACCTGAAGTCAATTATGATGAGCGCGAGAACATTCAAGTTATTTATCGCACTAATGATTAGTGTTGCCACAGTTGGATATGCCAATCCACAAGCTTCAAAGGAGCAAAAGGACGAGAAGCAGAAGCTGACATTCCAAGGCGTCTATCTCTCGGCTGATGTCTTCGGATACATATATCCCCTGTTCGTGAAGGACAAATATTATAGCACAGACATCTCGGCAACAATTAATATCGGCAATCGTTTCTTCCCAGTCGTAGAAGCCGGATTCGGCCATACCCATATGGTAAGCCAACTCTACGAGATAGGATACAGCACACGCGCCCCCTACTACCGTATCGGTATGGATTATAATGTGCAACACAAGAATGGCAGACCCAACTACATCTATCTGGGCGGTCGCATAGGCTACACAGATTTTGATTACTCTGTAAATGCGCCAGCGCTGAAAGATCCTATATGGGGCAACGAGGTACCCATACAGTTTACCGATGTGCCCTGCCGCGCCATTTGGGCCGAAGCTGTAGGTGGTGTACGCGCCGAGATATTCAAGAATATCTATATGGGGTGGTCGCTCCGATACAAATACCCCATCCACAAGAATCCCATCACCAATGGAGGTCCCTGGTACATCCCAGGCTTCGGAGCCAGCAGCAAGACCGCATTTAGTGCGACCTATACCGTAAGTTATTATTTTAAGCGATAAACTATACCTACAAAGGGCGGCGGGATTCACTGCCTCAACGCCATACACATTCATCCAATGACTACTCTCGAAATCTGGCTCACCGCCATTGCTCTTGCCATGGATAGCTTTACTATAGCTATCGCTGGAGGCCTTACTCTCAAGCGTATCAGCCTTCGCCACTTTCTTACCATTGCATTCTTCTTTGGTCTGTTTCAAGCGGTGATGCCTTTGATTGGCTGGTTAGGTTCAACCTATTTCTATCGTTTCATTGAGCAGTACGACCATTGGGTAGCATTCGCCATTCTCGTATTCCTCGGAGTAAAGATGATACGCGACGGCTTCAAAGGAGACGAAGAACATCACTTCGACCCCACACGTTTGTCTACTGTGCTAACCCTCAGTATTGCCGTTAGCATCGATGCTTTGGCTGTAGGAATTTCATTTGTATGTATAGGCATGAACACTATTGGGCAATTAGGCTTTCCGCTCTTTGCGATAGGAATCACCTCATTTATTTTTGCTCTCGGAGGTTGCTTCATCGGCAGCCTCATCGGCAGCAAGCTAAGGTTCCCAGTAGAACCCATTGGGGGCGCCGTACTCATGATTCTCGGTTTCAAATTACTATTCGAGCATTTGATTGGGTAACATTTCTACACAACACGATTAATCACAGCAATATGTTGAACATGAAAAAGACACTTCTAATTCTCTTATATTTATTAGCCCCTATCCATCTCACCTTCGCCGACACAAAGAGTCCCACCGAAGGCGTTATCACCCATGACTTCGTTGCTGAGGAACAAATGAAGGCAGACATTCTACAGATGCTTGCCGACTTTTCCCTATATATGAAGAATGACTTTCAGCCTTGCGTGGCTCCCAATAGTATTGGCGAGGCTTGCGGCTGCTTCCGTGGGGAGAATACGATGGCCAATGACGAGCGTGGCGTACGTCCCAATGCAGACCTCTCCATGATATGCGCATTCCTGTCCAAGTACGCCAAGGACAAGGTGGTACTTCCCGAAGGCGTCACATGGACCGACATTGAAGATATGGCCATGCAGTCACTCGTATTTGCCTATTCCACCCACAAAGCCAACCGTTTGAAGGTATGCCGTGGCAACAACTACTGGGGTTCTACGGGTAAGGATGACTACGTATGGGAATCATCACTTTGGGCCATGTCGGTAGCCTACTCGGCCTACTTCCAGTGGGAAAAGCTCAGTGAAGAACAGCGTAGCTATATCTATGCATTGTTGCGTGCCGAGTGCAACTACGAGCTTGAGCGCTCTATTCCCACCGGGTACGATGCAGATTCTAAAGCCGAGGAGAACGGATGGGAGGCCAATGTATTGGCTGCAACCCTGGGTCTCTTCCCTGATGATGAGCTGGCACCGCAATGGTTTGCCCGGTTACGCGAATTTGCCATCAACAGCTACTCTCATGTAGGCGATGCCACCGACACTACCGTCATCGACCCAGACTATGATACCACCACCATAGCTGACCTCTATCGCGGCAAGAACCTCTACGACGACTATACACTGCAAAACCACAATCTTTTCCATACAAGTTACCAGAATGTAGTGATGCAGGAGTTGGGCGAGGCTGCACTGGCACTAAAGATGTTCCAACAAGGCATATCGGGTACCGAGCGTTGGAAGACCAATGCACTGATGCACAACAATCGTGAGGTGATGAGCGAAGTTCTCAACTGGCTTGCTTTGGCCGATGGTGAGCTCGCCATGCCCAATGGCAACGACTGGAGCCTCTTCCTTTTCGACCAAATCACCTCATACACTACAATGGCTTGCTTCTTGCGCGATACCGATGCACTGATGCTCGAAAATATGGCATACAAATACATCAAGGCTCGCCAGTCCACCACCCCCGATGGCTCGTGGTTACTCAATGCCGATGTGGGTGCTCGCCGTATGGGTGTACAAGGCCACCGCGTGATGATGACATGGCTCATGCATGAGATAATGCCTACGACAGACCTCACACCCACTCAGTGGAACGACTTCAATGCCCGCTACGCAGCAGCCAAGCTTTTTGACACACAGAATATCGTGAGAGCCGCAACGAAGGACCGCTTCACCTGTTTCTCTTGGAGCCGTGGCTTGCGCAGCTATACAGGCTATATCGCGGCCAACAGCCCTGACAAGAACAAAATCATAGTACCCTATCGTGCCAACAACACAGGTAATCTCCTCGGATGGTATACCGTAGAGGGGCATCGCACTGACGCTACCCCCATAGTGAGCGGTATTTATCAGTTGAAAGACAATAGCTACACGATGAACGGCGAAATCTCAACCAACGAAGGAGTTCTAAACAATCGCTTCGCCATCAGCTCCACTGCAGGCAATGCAGTCATTTACCTCGATTACATCAGCGCAAATGCAGAGGCAACCATCACCTCAGAACAGGGAGGTTTGTTAGCCATCAGCGTTGATCCTATGATGAAGGAGCAGAGAACGATATATACAGCCTCTCAAGAGACTACACTTGATGGAAGTACACTCTCCACATGGCAGAGTCCCTGGGTAAATATTGACAACGAGTTGGGTATAGTATCAAGAACCGCTCCCAGCATAGCCTTTGGAGACAGATCTCTCAACAACTCTATCCATACAGCCAAACTCTATAGCTCCTATTCTTCGGAATGTCGCCCTGTTGTACCCAATCAAGTAGTAGACCGCCGCCACATCATCTATTATAGCAATATAGATGCAGCGACCACACAACAGATGGCTGAAGGTTTACAGGTTCTTACCGATGCAGTCCCCCAAGGTTGGAACGGTGTCATCGCTCCTGACCCCGACGGGACACATCATCTGCTGCTTTCTAACTTCGCGAGTAATGAACAGTGCGTATTACATGACATTACTTGTACACTCGGTGCACCCATCTTCTCGACAGCAACTTTCGTAGACGACAATAAGGCGACAGCATTCTTCAATGTCGATTCTTGCAGCTCTGTGAGCAATGTGCTACGCGTGTTTGTCAAGGGCGACGATATCATAGCCCAACAAGGTGCAGATGACCCGTATTGCGTATATCTGACTTCAAGCAACAAAAAGAAGAGCGAGATTACAATCAGCATCATTGCAAATGGGAAGGTGGTAACCAGCACATTCACCCTGCCCGAAAAGACTCAAGTAAGAGCAAGCATGATGGGAAACACACTGATTATTGAAGAATGCACAACTGTCTCTTCCATACAGGACTGACGATGCTTGAGCCGTCACTTCTCTACAACACCGACACTATGCAGACCGTCCATTTTGATTACTAATGGGTGAGTACAGCGTACATGCCGCACCAGTGCACTTTCCCATATCGCAGGCTGAGCATTGAGCCAATTCCGGTCAAAGTGTTCGCTTGCAGCATTACTGCCAACAGTGAGATAGCCCACTCCAAATGACGTGAGGTTCTGGAAGAAATGTGTTCCTTGTGAAGGCTCTATATATCGTCCGTCAACACTGAGCTCGGCAATCAAGCGAGCTGCGGAGATGTCTGACCACTCTACCGGAACACCCAATGCCATATCCGAACTACCCCAACGACCTTCACCAATGAGGATATAGCCATCACCTTCCGTAGCGAAGTTACGGTTCAGATTGCGTATTTCTTCTGCAATAGTACGATTGGTTGCCATAGAGAAAGCCCCCTCTTTGAGGTAGATGACATCGTACACATCATTGACCACTCCATTGCCCAGCGAACGTGCCGAGTAAAGCAACAAATTCTGCTTGGGTATGATGGTGAGGTCCTCATCTATACATTCACGAGCACTCACGATAGGACGTATCTGAAGCGGATAGAACACAGAAGTCCCTTCGGTATTTGACGAAGCATCCTTGAATCTCACAGCAAATTCCACTTCCACAGGACGCCGCATCTCATTAGCACCGTATTGCAACACTAACTGTACGATTTTAGCCAGCGGGAAGGCTTCATAACGCAGCACACCGGCAAAAGTCACCAGTTTGCGTCCACGCATGTGAGGCGTATCGTATATCATATCATCGTCACGCACATAAGTCGAAGCTATCCAGTCGAGTACTCCATCGTTATCAGCCTGGCGCACTGTGAGCTGAGCCAAGTCAAAAGACTCATCTACCGAGACAGGACGATTGGCAGCCTCAAGATCAAGTGCCAAGAAGGTGCTTTGCGTCTCCTTCAGTGCTAACTGTGGGTCGCTCGTCTGAATCACATGGTCAGGATATGCCGGCGACACACGCAACGACTTACCTCCATCAACGATGTGCTTACCCAAGCCGAGGGCAATATTCATCACGCCCTCATCAGCAGTTTCCTCTCCCACAGGGTAAAAGTTGACAGAGCGTGCTACACCTGAACAATGAGGATAGAAGTAATTACCATGACGGTCACCCACCACTTCCTGTAAGATAATAGCCATCTTTTCCTGGTCGATTACATTTGACGTGGCGCTCATATAGGCCTTCGAAGCGCTGTAATACACCGATGCATATACTCCTTTGATGGCATCAGCGATATGCAGAGCCATTGCATGACGATCTTCACGATCAGGAATCATGTATGTAGCATACACTCCGGCATAGGGCTGATAATGAGAGTCCTCGAGCAACGATGATGAGCGTACAGCCACAGGACCAGTCACCACCTCACAGAAAGTCTGTATATCGTCAATCAGCTCATTAGGGAGCGGTGTAGCGAGAAAAGCCTGCAAAATAGTTTCGTCAGGAACATCAGAGAGCGCTACTTGATAAAGGCCTCCCGACTCCATGAAGCGGTCGAAGATATCGGTACACAGAACCAACGTCTTGGGGATACGTATCTCAACGTCGGAGAGCGACTCGAACACCTCGTGACGTTTCAGGATATTGTCAATGAATGCGATACCGCGCCCCTTACCTCCCAACGAACCTTCACCGATACGAGCAAAGTGAGAGTAGCGGTCAAAGCGTCCGCGCAGATACTCGGCCACCACACCGCGATTTTTCATCTTACGATAACGCACAATGGCATCGAATATCACTTGTCGATGTTCGAGTACATCATCGTACTCATCCTGTGTGATGCGCTTGAGGAATTCCGAAAGTGGGAACATGGCTCTTGAGCACAGCCAACGTGATATATGGTTACGGGCCGTATGGTATACGAACGAATCTTCAGAGATGGTAAAGATGTTGTCCTGCAGTTCCTTCAGGTTATGTATGCGCACCACCTCGGCACCAGTACCTGGGTCACGGAACACGAGATCACCGAAACCAAAATGCTGCTCTATACGGTCACGCAAGTCTATATTCATCTTTTTAGAGTTCTTGTCCACGAATCCCGCGCCCAACTCCTCAGCCCACTGACGATTGTCGGGTTCACTCGACTGTATAATGAGCGGCACAAACTCGTCACATTGGCGTATCTCACGCATCAGACGCACACCAGCATCACTCACCTTAGTGGCTCCTTCACATATCGGGAAGCGCACATCGGAAATCACGCCCAATGTATTCCCTGGATATTGGCTATACAACTTCCAAGCCTCCTCGTAGTTACGTGCCAGTACGATTTTAGGACGGCCACGCATGCGCAATGTCGCTTGGTGCGCATTGAGTGCTTCCGTAGCAAAGGCACGGCTCTGCTGCAGCACATATTTATAGAGATTAGGCAACACCGAAGAGTAGAATCGGATAGAGTCCTCGACAAGCAGAATCATCTGCACTCCACCCTCCCGGATGTCATAGTCAAGATTCATCTTATCCTCCATCAGTTTGATGATAGAGAGCAACAGCTCCGTATTTCCCAGCCAACAGAACACATACTCAAACAAGCTCAAGTCTTGTCTCTCCATATAGCGTGTGATGCCGTGCGAAAAAGGAGTGAGCACCACCAACGGTGTGTCAGGGAAGCGTTCCTTGATACCTCTCCCGATATCAAAAGCATCCGAATTATCTGTTCCTGGCATACATATGACCAGCTCGAAGCGCATCTTTTCGAGCACTTGCGTGGCCTCCTCTTGCGTACTCACCTGCGTGAAGCGCGGCGGATAGCGTAAGCCCAAACGAGTATACTCTTCGAAGAGTTTCTCATCAATACGCCCATCATCTTCGAGCATGAAGGCATCATAGGGATTGGCCACAAGCAGCACATTGAATATGCGCCGCGTCATAAGGTTCACAAACGAAGTATCCTTCAGAAAGGGATTAAACTGCGCCAGATGCTTTTCCATAACTGTATTGATGAAAATATAGAGACAAAATTAACAAAAGACAAACGAAAAAGCAAGTTTAGCAATGTTTTTCTAACTTTAGATTTGGCTTTTCATAAGGTTTGTACTATCTTTGTCGAAATAGCATCACAAACACATTTTATATAACATGAAAAAAAATCTTTTATTCTTCACATTAGCTACGCTGATGATGAGCTGTGCTGACAATACCCCCAACAGGGATGAGGTATTGGGCATCATTAACAAAGTGAACAATTATTGGCAAGCCAACAACAAGCCCGAAGTGCGCCCCTTCTGGGACAATGCAGCCTACCACACGGGCAACATGGAGGTATACCACCTCACCAAGAACGAAGAACAGCTTGCTTATACCAAGCGTTGGGCTGAGCACAACAAGTACTATGGTGCAACCAACAACAACAAGGAAGAGTGGGTATACTCTTACGGTGAGCGTCCCGAGTACGTACTCTTCGGTGACTGGCAAATTTGCTTCCAGACCTATGCCGACCTCTACAATCTGGAACCTGACACTATAAAAATTGCCCGTGCACGCGAAGTGATGGAATACCAGATGAGCACTCCCCAGAACGATTATTGGTGGTGGGCTGATGGTCTCTATATGGTAATGCCCGTCATGACCAAGCTCTACAACATCACTGGCAACCAACTCTATCTCGACAAGCTCTACGAATACTTCAAATATGCGCAAAGCATCATGTACGATGATGAGACCGGTCTCTTCTACCGTGATGCCAAGTATGTATACCCCAAGCACACTGCCGCCAACGGAGGCAAGGACTTCTGGGCACGTGGCGACGGATGGGTACTCGCAGGCTTTGCCAAGGTTTTGAAGGACCTCCCTGCCGATGATGCACACCGTGACGAGTATATAGAGATATACACCCGCATGGCAAAAGCCGTTAAGAAGTGCCAGCAGCCCGAAGGTTATTGGACACGTAGCATGCTCGACAAGGACCACGCTCCAGGTCCCGAGACCAGTGGTACAGCCTTCTTTACTTACGGCCTTCTTTGGGGTATCAACAACGGATACCTCGGCCACGATGAGTACTGGCCTACCGTACAGAATGCTTGGACCTACCTCACTACCGTGGCTCTGCAAGAGGACGGACGCGTAGGTTACGTACAGCCTATCGGCGAGCGCGCTATCCCTGGACAGGTAGTAGACAGCAACTCTACATCAAACTTCGGAGTAGGTGCATTCCTCCTCGCTGCTTGCGAAATGGTGCGTTACATCGACAGCCACTAATCATCCCTATAGCATAGAAACAAGAGAGAGCTGAATATATTCAGCTCTCTCTTGTTTTAATACCATAAAGGGCACCTATTAGAAAGCAAACTCTCTATCCCCTCCACATGACGTGCTGCTGTAGCTTCCCACGATGCCGAGGCCGCCACAGACGTTGGTATAGATATGGGTGGGCTCGCCTACGAAAGTCCCGCCCATAAGGCCATACGACGACACTGTGCTGAGGTAGCGATAGTAGTCTTCGCTGAGGGTCTCGAGCACGAAATCGTAGTGATAGGTGACGTGACTCACGGTGTCGGAGGGGAAGATTAAGCCGTCGGGCCATTCATCGCCACCAAGCCATCCGCTCCCGGGATCAAGCATCTCTCTATCCGTACGAGGCGACTCCATGAGCATGAGAAAATCCACAATGGTCTTTCCGTCAGTACTGCGCAGCTGTTCATCGGTAAAGATGAGGGAGTTATAGGAGGTGAGGTATAATAGTCCACCAAGGAGCTGCGATGCGCTCTCACTGTCAATGACCAGTCGGCTGCTGCTCTCGGTGAACAAGTAGTGGGGATAGAAGTTCTCTTCGGAGACAAAATAGTCCGAGTCGTCGTCTTGCCTGTCCTGATTGTATTTCTCATATATCTCTGTATTACGTGTTACGAGGTAGGTGCCGTAGTAGTCTATCGTGAGGCGATAGTAATTGGTCTCGTCAGCAGGGTCATCTACATAGAGGCTTACGAGCATAGCACTATCTACATCGTTGAGGGTAGCCAGGCTCACGGGATCACCAGGATTGGTGAAGGGTTGCATCTCAGTGTGGACTACGGCAAGAGGTGTGGGTGCCATCACCTGCACAGTGGCAGTAGCAGTACCTATAGCGTGAGAGGCAGTGAGGGCAACCTCATCACCAGAACGGAGTACGCATGTGCTGCGATAGTCCTTGGTGTCGGCAGCGTAGACAAGTGGTATACTTTCCCCATTGACTACAGCGGTTACCGTGGCATCGGCAAGGCGCTGAGGCTCCTCACTGTCGAGGAAGTGTGCCGTACGCCCCACCGTGGCAGTAAGGGTGCTATCGGGAAGCAACAAGGCATTAAGCACCAGTCGGGGTGGTCCTATCTGCTCGTCATAGGGGAGGTCGTTGACGCAGGAAGAGAGCATCATCAACAGGAAGACCCACCCCATACCCCTCCCTCTATGGAGGGGCTTACAGAAATCGTGTATTTTTTTTATAATCTCTATCATAGTGTATCTTGCTTTCATTTTAATTTA
>JAEIGA010013325.1_pt1 | contig 12510 bp, 19 predicted proteins | sample 9270691 | NCBI WGS metagenome assembly JAEIGA01 (sample SAMN17057246, study PRJNA624740) | gut metagenome | biome: biome; isolation source: fecal sample | host: Bos grunniens | place: China: Xizang | collected 2019
ATCATATATTATTCTCATTTATGCTGCAAAGATATACAAAAGTTATCAAATATGATAATTTTATGAGTATTTTCTTATATAAAAATCCCATTTTCTTTTACACGTCACTCACGACATGTAAAGAAAATGGGATTTCTTTTACTCCAAATTATCAAAAGCCCCTACGAACTGCTCGCCGATGAACTCGCCGAGTTTCTCCTTCAGTACCTGTGTACTGATGTACCACGACGGGGAGAACCATGGTTTCTTCTCCCTCTTCTTGCCCATCTTGTGCTCGTAGCGGTAGGTCTCGTTCAGGATCTGCAGGTCGCCGCCATTGCCTCGCTTATAACCATTCCCCGTCCCGGCATCAACGTAGATGCCATACTCCAGGAACTGGAAGGTGGCGGTCAGGTCGAGTCCGTCCATCATGAGCCCCGCTCCGCTGACGCGACTGCGCAGGGCGCCCGTGTCCATCACACCCAGCAGGTCCAGGCGGTCGCGCCAGATGCGCTCCATCATGGCGTACCACTCGCGCACCCACCGCTCCTGTTCCGCGGTGAGCTGGCGTTGTGTTGCGTTCAGAGGTTCCATTCTTGGGGATTATAGCAGAGGTCTGTGGGTTCGTCCATCGACACCATGAAGTAAAGCCCTGTGCATCCGTTCAGGAATGTACCGCCTAATTCTCTCGATCGAATATCGCGCAGGGAGAGCTGCATCAGATCGTCGCTGTATTGTGCGGCGTCATGTATCATGCGCGAGTGCAGTTGGCGCATCACCTCTCGGCACAAGTTCATAGCTCGCTCGTAGTCGCCCATATCGCCGAAGCGGTAGCGGTGCAGGATGAATATGGTGAAGACTCTCGTCTTCATCCATCCGCCGCCTCGCTGGGTGGTGCTGCCGTCTGTCACGTCGGATACGGCGACAAATGCTTTCTCTCCACGGAAGTTCTGGAGCAGCTCTTCCAGATAGTTGAGCCCCGAACAGCGGCAGGGCAGAAATCCAGCCTGCGCAGCCAGTCGGTTCTCGCTGGCTATACGGCGCAGGTATGTGTTGAAATCATAAGTCTTGGTCATGGCTCATCTATTATATATATTATACTTACGCACATATTTTACTCTGCTATCCGACTCACAATCTCATCCAGGTCCGTTGTGCCCAGAGCCGTCTCGAGCTTACTCAGGAAACTGGCTATTCTTTCTAGGCTTTGGCACTGCGTCGCACTCATCACACCGCTCTTTCCAGAAGTGGCTGCAGTAATCTTGAATCGTTCCACCCAATTATTCGTTCCCCATGGCTTACCGACGATCTTTACCTCCGTAGTTGATGTATTAATGTTTACATCAGCTAGCACATCAGTACTGAGGGCATTGGCGCCCACCGTCTCGCCACGAAATATATACGCCTTGCTCTCGGCATTGGCTGTCGCTCCTTCGGTTTGTGGTGTCGGTATAGGTATCTGCGCACCACCCCAATCACCATCACCCAGTGCATCGCGAAATTTTACCGTTGATGTGGCAGCGTCCCACACCATGGTCTGTATGCGTTCACACCCCGTCACGTCCATCCAATTGCTTACCTTGCCAGCACCCCACGACACTTGGCGTACATATCGACGTCCACCCAAATAATGGAATTGTATGGTGGCAGACGAATTCGAAAAGCTTTGCATAAACATGCCACTGCGTCCATCCTCTACCTTATAGTGCATCCATACCACATCACGCTGACTGGCATACGATACAGCCTGTTCTTCTGCCGCTCCGACACTTGCAAATTCTCCCAGATATACCACAGCACTCAATGCATTCTTGTCGCCTGCACTCATCATTCCTGCTTGGCTTCCCGATGCCTCTGGTAGCGTCACACCACCAAATCCTACATCCTGAATGGGGTCATGAAATTCCAGCTGGCGATTGCTCGCATTGTACATCAGGCGATACACCAACGATGCTTTGTTGATATTACGCCAGGCGGACTTCATACCGCTATCGTATAGGACGGTGCGAACAAACTCCGTACCATTCAGTGTCAGGAACTGCAATGTCGAGCCTTGATTATTATAGATCTGACGTATCAGCCCTATCTGGCCATTAGCCGTCTCATATCTGATGAATGCTACATCTTTATTGCCAGCCAGTTCTATTGCTGCATTCTCAGCCGTACCGCTGGTATTGACTACACCCAGGTCTACGATGCACTTCAATACTGCTGTTTCGGTTTCTAAATCAGTGATAAGCCCAGACATTTGCTCTACTGCTGACTCAAGTGTGCGCTGAGCATCAGACAGGTCACTGTTGTCATTCACCAGGGCAAATGTATTGCCGTCATAATACTGCAGCCCGCCCTTCATGCCCAGTGGCAGTCTACCGCTCAGGTTATAGATGCGACAGGGGATGGCCTTACCACTGATATTGTAATACGTATCGCTCATATAGGGGCCCGAAGCGCTCCATATGTCATAGTATTGATTCTCTCTCTTTGCCGCAAATTGTTTTTGGCTGGCGATATAATAGATGCCACTATATTGCATGACACCTTGGTGCTGAACATCAGCGCTTTCCACCACACCATCATACGCAGGCACGACCCCAGACTGTTGATTTAGGATGGCTACAATCGTTTTCTCTTGTTGATCACTGATGGCCTGTAAGTTTTCCCCCGCCTCAATCATCTCTATCAGCACCGTGCCTACGCGCTGGGCGGTATTCGCTGCATTTTGTGTCTCGTCGCGGATCTCGGCGGCTTTTTGTTTCAGTTCTTCGTATTTCATACTTTATGTTGTTTGGATTCTTTCACTTTGGCGTTCAGTTCTTCCAGGGCACGCCAGCACCCTACGGCTCGCACGGCGGCTTCTTTGGTGACGTCACCGCCAGTCAAGGCTCGCAGTTCGGCGTTCATCACCTCAGCCATATCGGGGGCTTCTGCACCGCCCGTGCTTGGACTGGGTTTGAACAGATCGGGCCAGGTGTGCTCGAATACGGCTTTGATGGCGGCAAACCATGCCGTGGTGTTGTAGATAGCAAGCGGTGTGTCGAGCGGTGCACCATACAGATAGTCGTTCATCTGTGCGATGGGGCGTAGATTCTCGGGCTGACGCAAGTAGGCTTGCCACAGATTTTCCAAAATCAAATAGGTGCCGAAGTCTACTTGGTGCAGCAGAGCGTCTGCCATGCAAGCATGGCCATCGATGACCAGCAAACGCACGGGGGGATTGGCAGGTGCGTCCATCCAGTCCAGATGGCGCAGGGCGTCTGCCAGCACATGAATGTCTATCTGCGACACATCGTGCAAGGATAGTTGGCGACCATCACTCAGGCTCCACTTGCCGATCCGAAACATCAGCAGGGCTTTGACGCGTTCCATGCTGTGCCCTTCGGCTAATAGGGTGTAGATGTATTGCAATTGGTCGGGGGCGAGGTCGCCCCAACCTTTGGGTAGGTCTAATATGATTTTCATGAGAAGAAAAATGCTGAGTCTTCTTTTTTATTTTCGTACGCTGGCATTTGGCGGGCTTGATAGGTGGACGAAGCCGTATAGACGGGCAGCACATTGCGGTATTCGTCTACTGTTTCGAGCAGACGTTTGGCAAGGGGGGCAACACTTCTCGGGTGTGTACCTTCGTTCATCAGGGCGCCTATCAATCGGCGTGAGCGCTCGATCAGCAGGGCTGCGGCGGTCGTTTGTTCGCCCTGACTCGTGCGTTCTCGCTCTATCAGATAGGCATAGAGTTCTGGACTGATGATTGTGGCTACCTTGGCTTCGGCTTCGGCGAGGGCGCTGCGTAGGGCATCAAACTCTTCGTCATACACTGGCATCTGACTGATGCGGATGCCTACTTCCTTGCTTGCTGTGATACCATACCGACGGCAGTGCATGGGCAACCATACGAGGCTTGATACGCACGCCACGGCGGCATCGCTCTCGCACCATGGGGTACTGAGCAGGGTGTGCAACAGGTTGTCCCAGGCTTGCGATGCTTGTTGGCGCAGACTGTCATTCAGTGCTGTTACTCGGGCTTGCGATGCGGGCACGAGGTTGCCGTTGCCGACTACACCAAAACCTGTCTCGGTCAGCACTAGGTCTAATTGTGGCAGGGTGCGGCGGGCGGCGGTGGCACAGATGTAGGTGATGGCATAGTCTGCGATGCGGTCTATGTGATCGCTGTTGTCGGCATAGTTGCCTACGAGGTCGTGCACGGTGCCTGTCGCCACACTGATTTCGTGCGCTAGGCGTTCGAACAGATGTTCTGTGGGGCTCTGAAAGACGGGCAATATGTGCTCGAATTGTGCTTGGGTGATGGTCAGGTCTAACATATTATTGAGGGGTTGCTGGGTTTACCAATTTCGAATCTCTATGCTCGTCGAGCGTGGTGAGTTGTACCATGGGCACTGTGGGCACTGCGTCCCAACCGTTGTACTGGCACACGACGTGCAGGGGCATCAGCAAGATGTCGTGGGTGGCGACTTCCAGGGCTTGCTTGATGGTGAAGAGCTCGCGCTTGTCACTGCCTGAATTGTTGCTCTGACTCTTGCCAGGCACAGCGCCGACGAGGTTGGGGTGTACGTTGTCGCCATAGCAGATGGTGTTGCTGGCTACGTTCACTTCGTCGCTCCAGTCGCCGCCTTCTTTGGCGCCTTCGATGTTGACTACACGGATATCGCGTACTTCTTTGCCGTCGGGGTTCACATAGTAACCGGTGATCCATACTTTGCCCGAATTTTCTACACCACTGACAAAATCCTTGATCTTGCGCTTCTCTTCGTTGATGCGCTCTTTGGCTTTGACAGGGTCGATGATGCCTTCTTCGGCGATGATGCGGTCCCAGTAGTCGCGGGCTACTTCTACTTGATACTTCACGCTGGCATGGTTCTTCAACTTAGCGCGCTTGCCTGCAGAGATCAGACGTTTTTCGTCGTAGGATCCGCCACGGAATATCGAGGTGTAGTAAGGAATGGGATAATAGCGCTGACCTGCTGTGGGGAAGCGCATGATCATGGCAAACTTGCGGGCTTTGACGGGGGCATGGGTCATGCCGTCGGCTAGGGGTTCGCGGCCCATGCGTTGCATCAGGTCGCCTACGGGGTCATAGGGATCGAGCAGGGGGATGCGTTCTGCGCTCTGTGGGTTGTTCTGCCAGTCGGCATAGAAGATGTGACGGATGCGACCTTCTTTGTCGGCTTTTTCGAGACGGCAACAGCAGGCGTCTTTGTGGCGGATGCGGTTGATCTTCTGACCATCACGGGAGAGGATGAAGACGCAGACGGTGAAGAAGAAGTACTTCATGTCTGTGCATTGGTTCAGGAAATAGGCGGGCAGGAACTGACGCTGGGCCCATAGTTTCAGATCTTTATTCTGTGTCGGTGCACCGTCGGCATCGACGAATCGCAGACCGGAACCGTAGCAGGTCAGGACGTTGAAGAATTTGTTCTGCGCCGTCACTTCGTCTGAACCTATCAGGTTGATCAGACGGTGGGGTACATCGTCGTCTTCGCCCCAAGTCACATAGTCATACCCTTCGTGGCCTGGCACGGATCTTGTCACGATGGTGTCGCCATCTTCCCACACGGTGGTGGTATCGGACACTTCGGACATGGCTGCTTGTACGCCGCCACTGACCATAAAGATTTCGCTTTCGATGTTCATTGTTATAGATATATACTTAGATTGTCAATTTCGAAGAGGGTGATATCGCGAAACTCACGCATCAACCCTGATGTGGGTAGCAATACTTTGTGGGTGCCGCTGCGTCGGTGTCCTTTGGTGCACACTGCGCCACGATAGACCAAGATGTCGCCCGTAGACATTTTCCATAATTTCAAGTCGTGAGGTTGTCCATCTTCCAGCAGACGCAGTGCATCCTTCAGGTGTATTGAGGTAAGTGCCGCCATTACAGATAAGTCGTATCAAAGGTGAAGTCAAATGTGCGTACAGAGCGTGGGAATCTGTATTTCTGTTGTGCCAATTTCCACGTTAGTCGCAATTGCGGCAGGTCTTGTGGCGATGTTGTGAAGGTGAATTCACTATCGGTCAACGACACAGTGCGGTCCTCGCTGTCGCGCAAGTATACGGCATTGGCGGCATCTTCTGCCCAAGCCAGTTCGCTATCCATTAGGGGTATCGTGGTGCCCGTGATTTTCGTATCGGGCACCACCAGGTATGTGCGTTGCACATCACCAATCATCGCTAAACTGCGCACAGGTTTTGCTTCTCTCTCTAGTTCGGTGAAATATACGACATCCTCTTGTCCGAACGAGTTGAGAAATCGCAGACTGTAGGTGAGCGATGGGTTGATGATATATTCCTGGCGGCGCTCGCCGACACGAAGTACTACCTTGGCAAGGGTCGCTTCCTCGGGAATGGCGAGTGTAGAAAAGTTTATGGCAAAAGAAGACACATCGCCAATTTTAATGGGGAGCTGACGCTTCTCTGCATAGGACAAGCAGTTGCCGTCGGCAGTGATATAGGTGGCTTCAAGATTTAGTAGTTCGTCGTCAGAGACAGAGTAGAAACTTATCACTTCTGTGCCGTCGGGCGCACTATGCTTGGCACCAGTCAGCAGCGTCAAGAAGGATTTGTTGACGATTTCACTCGCACGCTCTGTCGAAGTGCTGTTCGGAATCACCTGGCAAAATTCATGACTCGTAGCAGAACCTTCGGTATGAATCACCTCAAAGGTCTCTGTTTTGTGCGTGTCGTAGTCCATCAGTAGGCTGGATAGTTGATCCAGAACGACAGCGCCATCCACGTCAAAGTAGAGTTCTTCTTCAAAAATGGTGTTGTCACCATAAGTCAGTTTGATACTAATCGTATCTGACACGCCAGCCGAGCGAAAAGTCAGCGTGTCGAGTTCCCAGGGGAATGCTACGTATGGGAGCGGAGTATCAAGAGTAGCCATATTTATGTTGTTTTATTTACCATTTCACAATATTATATTGAACGCCTATTCCTATATATGGAGAGATTCCTGCCTTGCCTACACCGACACCGCCCTGAATACCTATACCCCATCGTTTCGTATCTTTCACTTCGATGGTGTTGGTGACGGTGCGGTATTCTGTTCGGGGGAAAACTTGTATAGAATCCAGCCGCGGGTTATATCCACTGACCCATGCGGAGTAGGTGCTATCTGTATAGGTGCGCTGGGTGATAGGTATCTCTACGGCGATACTATCTTCGTCAATGGTGATGGTGTCTGCGATCAGCGACACTATCGTATCATTGACCACCTTGCGCACCTTGATTGTCTCATATCTCAATACTACACTATCTACTGCCACAGGTTGTCTGTATGTCGTTGTATCATACACCACGATAGTAGTAGTATCCGTGATGGTGTCACGCAGCATTCGCTCGTTGTCATATCCACGGACCGACCAACCGAAACAAAATGCCACAAAGCACAGCACCGCTACGATCAGATAGGCTGCAACATTTGTCTTCGAGGTTGCAATGTTCTGGGTTGCTATATTATTGTCCATATTCCTCTACGTAGCGAACGATAGCGTCGAAATGCGCTTTGACAATTTTCTTTTTACCTTCTGCGGTGAGCAGTTGTGCAGCATCGGTGCGATTGTCCATAAATAGATTTTCGGACAAGACTGCTGGACAATTTGTATCTCTACACATCGTCAAGTTTTGAACGATGTATCCTTCTGCGGGTCGGCAGCGATTGCCCTTCAGATCGTTTTGAATGGCTTCGTCCCAAAGTAGTTTTGCCAAACGCTTGCTCCTACTGCTGGCGTTCTTGGAAACATGTGCCGAAAAACCTTGTGCCGAGTGCCATTGGCCATCGCCGCCAGCTGCATTGATATGCACCGAAATTAGGATAGCGTTTCTCACGCCCACCTCCTTGGCGATAGCATTGGCGCGTCGGCATCTTTCTCTCAACGCCACGTCTACTTCTTCGCGTACCAACCTCACCACATTGTATCCGAGGCGTGTCAGATCACGATAGAGCATATCTACGATATCGCGCACCACGCGCCATTCGCGCACTTGTTTGTCGGGCGAACACTTACCTGGAGTGTTGCTGCCGTGACCGTTGTCTAAGATGATAGTCATGTCGTTCCTATTTGTCGTTTTTATCCGTGGTTTCTCTCTCGGCATCCATCGCTTGCTCTACTGCGTCGCCCACCTTTTGGTTGCGCTGTTTCAAGTAGGCTATAATGATTTTCTTCACGCTTGGTACGGCATCGTAGCCTCGCAGTTCGCAGATATGTTCGATGATACTGTCTACTTCCCACAAGCACCCCAAACCGAGTGCCACGGCGGCAGTGGTCGTGTGTGTAGCCCATCCGAGGGGCTCGAATATGGCCAACCCGAACAAGGTGCCGAGTAGTAAGTATGCCATATACTCAACGAACTTGTTGCAAGTGCGACGACCTGCACGGCTGAATCGGAATTCCTCGTTGCGGCGAACACTGGCACTGACACCAAACCAAAAGTCGGCGAGGACCAACATCACCACTAATACGATCATCCATCGCAGATCGTGTACCACGACCAATGCTTCACTGGGAATAGTGGCGAATAGTATGGGTGCGACGATTTTCATCACATCCATAGTATCACCTCCCCCAATCGTTTGTGTACTGCTGAAATCTTTTCCATGAAATAGTATTTTTGTGATTTATATATGCGAATTTACACATATATACAATGACATAAAAAGACACCCCTTAAAGACCTTAATGACCCTAAAGCCCTTAAAGACCCTACCCCCCATCTCTCATCTCTCCTCTCTCCTCCCCAAAACACAAGCACCATCCATGCCCACAAGCGCGGTGCATAGACAGTGCTCACATCTTCATATAACCATTTTATTAATATTTAGATCGTCATTCTATATATTCCTTCCAGCGTTCGGGGCAATTAGTTTTGATGTAGCCACGTTTGGTGCGCACCATCACCACCGTCTTGGACATGCGTTCTTCCAGCGCTTTCATTTCTGCCAGTTTCTTGTGGTCGTGTTCCGTCGGCCCCGCATTCACATCAGGCTTTATCGTTAGTTCCTCCATTGCGTTGGTGTTTTTGTTTCAGTTGATGTAGTTTCTTCAGCATGGACCGCATACGCATTTCCAGATAGTCGCCGATACTGTCGGCATAGTCGGCATAGAGGGCGTCGGCTTCTGCCAAATTGTTGTCGCCGACATAGGCTTGACGCAAGCGGCGGGCTTCTTCGCCCAGTTTCAGCAGAGGCACGAACGACTCCACACGACCATTGGGGTAGTAGCGACGTAGCAACTCGTCGCAGGTCATGATGCACGATTCTATCTGATCTACGCACATCACGGCGGTATGCAGACGCAGATTGCACAGGGCCAATTCCTCTGGAGCCATATCCCGATAGATTTCGCTCATGGTGACGGTGTTCTTTACCTCGGGCTTGTTGAGTTCTTGCTGATAGTTCTCATACAACTTCCATTCGAAGTCTAGCATAGCTTTGAGTGCGCTACGTATCTTGTTGTGGTCGTTCAACCGGCAGGCATCACGCCATCGGGTCTCCATCTTACGATAGGTCTTGATACTATGGGCTAGGTCCCAAATGAACTGGCGATGCTCCTCGGGGATCTGTTGATTGATGATATGTGTCATGATATTGATGTAATAAAAAAAAATGCGCCCCGCGGGTTTCCCAACAGGCGGGACGCTTCGTTATGTATAAAGAATTTTAAGTGCGCATCCCGCGGGTTTCACAACAGACGTGATGCATGTTACAAAAAAGAATATAATAATAATGTAAAAAAGGGTCGATTGATAGACTATTGGGCCTTGCTCTGTGCCCAACCTACAATTTCTGCTTTGTCGATACCCAACATGAATTCACGATGTTCCAGGTCTCGACACAGATACACACATTCTGCATCCTGGGCATAATAGTAGCCATGATACACGGACAGATCGTGCGTCAGCAGCAGTACGCGTGTACCAAGGGACATCAGCGACAAGTCGCTATGCAGTTCGGCTGTCACACCTTCGGGGGTCATTATCTTGGTCACACTCATGCTGCACCCTCCTCCATTTCCAGTTCTATTTCACTTTGGATCTCCTCACGACTGATATAGGCGTCGAGCATATCACGCAGATCGGCCAGGGCTTCGACGGTGGGCACATACAGCACCTCACCACCCATACACACTTGATAACTCACTGCCGTGATCATCTCCACATTATTGATGCGCTCGATACGTCTGATTTCTACTGTTGTCATCTTCAGTCCTCCTTACTCTCTATTTGGTTGATCATTTTGACATATTCACGTTTCAAGGCTTTCTTGTTGATTTTGGACAAACCTTCAAAAGCAGCGAGAACATACAGCATCTTGATTTTTCTCGATGACGCCGTTTCCTTGCCAGTTTCCTTATGCTCAAATATCACACCAGCCGAAGCACCCATACGACGCTTAAATCTCGAATATCTTCTGCCAAGTATCATTCCTCACCTCCTTTGCTGATGATGTTAAACATAGGTTTACCACACACCACAGCGAGCAAACCACAGAAGGCGGCCCAACCATAGGCGGGTTCCGACAGCGAAAGTAGTACAATCACACCAGTCAGAGAAAGACTGCTGACCAGCGAACCGAGAGCAGTGCCACGAGACACAGCCGTGCCAAGCAATTCTGAATAAAAAGGGAACTCCTGCTGCATCCAAGCAGCCACACCAGAGACAATGCCTTGACCAGAGGCTGTAAGGGTCATTTCATTAGTCTTCATACGAAACTATTTGTATTTGTTAGCAATAGGCGGAAATGAAAAACGGCCGCCATATCCGTTGCTAACAAATACAAATAGTTCACTCCGAGGAGAAAAGAATTAATATTTCGGATAGACGACCGTATACGATTACAGTCTTGTTTCGTATGAAGATGTACTCTCTCCCAGTGCTGCACCACTATGGGTGGAGACATCGGGGCAAAATAAAAATGCCCGTTTCGTGAAGCGAGCAATTAACCGATTGCCCCACGGAGTGAATCTATTATCACTATTTGTATAAGTTAGCACTGCAAATGTACCACTATTTTGCAAATCTGCAAACAAATCCACAAGAAAATTACAAAAAGTAAACAAAAATGTCCATAAAACGACCGAAATATGGACAAAAAGGACTATAAAAAGAGCATTACCAAGAAGGCAATACTCTATATTCTTACATTATTTCCATACATCCAAATACTTCCAGTCTTTGGGGAATCCCATATCTTGTAGGCACAACAAATTTCCTCCGTCACCTATAATAGAAAGAATATTTTGTTTGAGAGAACTGCCTGGACTAATAATGTTGCTTAGGTATTTTATACAACATAACACAGTAAAAACTTTATTAGCACGCAATTGTCTCATTTCTGCAACAGACATGAATGGGAATAAAGTGTTTGTTGGTAACTTAATGTTGATGATACATCTTCTATTCCATACACGACTATGATGGGCGCAACAATTTCTCCAAACAGATATAGCATGCAACCAATTTGAAAATATGCGATCGTCAGGTATACCAAAATCCTCTGATATTTGTTTCTTTTGAGTGGATTTAGCAAGAAGATTATACAATCGACTCAATGTACCCAAAGATAAGACCTCAAGTGTCATCCATGCAGGAGGTAGGTCGGGGTAGGTATACTTTTGTTGATAATGCTTAATAAAATCTTCGTTGCTTCTACTGATCTCATAGCAGATGTCATTCATCAACAAATCAAAGGCTGTGGTAATATTCCCTTTTCGATCTGTAGTTTCCAAATCCTTATACAATGTGCGATTCGTAAACCAATGGCTACCATAAACCTCGGAATATGTTTGAACTATTCTAGCACGAACTGCAACCTCTATCTTTTCTATGGCATTAAACATCAAGAACCTCAATCTACGATCAAAACAATATAAATCTATGATATCCGAAAATTTGATATCTTCATATTTGAAGTGATGATCTGCATGGGGATCTTTGTTATCTTGAAAAGGGTAAGTATAAGCTCTCAGTCTATAATAACTAATATTAGACAAATATCCCTCTGCAAGTTGCTCGTCGGTGATAACCAACCCGCGTGTTTGCAACTTGTCAAGCTGTTCTTTTATTGTTAATGGTTGTTTAGTATAGTCCATAAAAAACTCGAAGACCTCCCCAGGTGCGCTGATCTGACGGGAAGCGTGGGAGGTCATATTGCGTGCAAAGTTATGGTAAAAAAACAAGAAAAACAAGAGATTCGTATAAAAAGATGTTAATACCTATACAAAAAGGCTACAAAAAAGTGGGACCCAAACGAGTCCCACCCTGCCACGAACGAAGTCCGTCGTCAAACAATAACATCGTCAAATCATGGCGCTCGGTGCATCTGTCGGCCAGCAGATGGCTTGTGTCTTAATCAGGAAACATTCCTAGCCGAAACACTATGCCAAACGGCATTCTTGTATTTCTTTTGCTAATTTATCCAAACCTTCTTGAATGCGCTCCAACGCAGCACGGCGTGGACGAGATGTGCCATTCAGATAGTGAGACAATTGCCCTTTGTTGATACCAGTCAAACGCGAC
>JAEIGA010013326.1_pt1 | contig 12510 bp, 10 predicted proteins | sample 9270691 | NCBI WGS metagenome assembly JAEIGA01 (sample SAMN17057246, study PRJNA624740) | gut metagenome | biome: biome; isolation source: fecal sample | host: Bos grunniens | place: China: Xizang | collected 2019
CGTTCAGAGAACCGTGAACGGTACCTGCAGCGCCTGCCTCGGATTCCATCTCCATCACGTTGACCGTGGTGCCGAAGATGTTCTTGAGTCCCTGTGCAGACCACTGGTCTACCCAGTCAGCCATGGGGCTGGAAGGGGTAATCGGGTAAATGCCGGCGACTTCAGTGAAAGCATAGCTTACTGTAGCGGCAGCCTGGTTACCATCCATGGACACTTTTTTTCTCATAATTGCCATTTTAGGAAATTCCTCCTTGAAAATTTTTCCCCGCGGGAGCAAATACCGCGGGACAAATTTGCTCACCATATATAATAACATACTTTTCGTAAAATGTAAAGAGCTTTTGAAAAATTTCAAAGATTTGGCGAAAAAAAGTTTACATAAATTTTATATATGCAAAGTTTTTTACCATGTACCACTTGACGAATGGATGAAAGAATGATACAATATCATGGGTTATTATTGAAATAACTGGTAAAAAATGGTAATATAAGGAAAATATATGGATTATATCACGAAAACAGGAGGTCAGACTCCTGTCTCGACTACTGTTGCTGTCATTGGGGCCGGTCATGCAGGATGTGAAGCTGCTTTGGCATCTGCACGCTTGGGTGTGGATACTGTCCTCTTTACTCTATCGTTGGATCAGATCGCCAATATGCCCTGTAATCCTTCCATTGGAGGGACTGCAAAAGGACATTTGGTATATGAGATCGACGCACTTGGCGGTGAGATGGGAAAATGCGCGGACGCTGTGACATTGCAGAGCCGAACACTGAATTTGGGAAAGGGCGCGGCCGTTCACTCGAAAAGAGTGCAAGCGGATCGTGTAGCCTATCATGTCCGTATGAAGCACACTCTGGAAAAAACACCACATTTGCGTGTCGTACAAGCGGAAATTACGGATATTATTGAAAAAGTTGATGAAAATACGGGAAAGTCTGTAGGTATTGAGGCCGTTGTTACGCGTTTGGGTGAGTATTGGAGCTGTGAGGCTGTTATCATCGCGACGGGTACGTATCCCGAAGCCAAGATTTTTGTCGGGGATAAGAGCTTTGAGTCGGGTCCGGATGGGAGTCTTCCTTCCAAAGGACTTTCTGCTTCCCTATCGAAAATGGGAATCAAGTTGATGCGGTTCAAGACCGGTACACCTGCGCGAGTGAAGCGGGAAACCATAGATTTTTCAGAGCTGGAGATACAAAACGGAGAAGAAAATCCTCTGCCGTTCTCATCAGAAACCGATCAGAAGCATTATCTGGAGGAAGAACAGCTTCCGTGTCATATCGTGTATACCAATGCGAATACACATGAAATTATACATGAAAATATACATAGATCCGCTATGTATTCGGGCCAGATCAGCGGTACGGGACCCCGTTATTGCCCTTCTATCGAGGATAAAATCGTTCGATTCGCCGATAAGGAGCGACATCAGCTCTTTGTCGAGCCTATGGGCAAAAATACCGAGGAAATGTATATCCAAGGATTTTCAACGTCGCTTCCAACCGATGTACAGTGGAAAATGATCCATTCCCTGCAAGGGTTCGAAAATGCCGAAATCATGCGCTATGCTTATGCGATCGAATACGATTGCGCAGATCCAACACAGCTGTACGCGACATTGGAATTCAAGGATCATCCCAATCTGTACGGTGCCGGACAGTTCAACGGTACCTCAGGATACGAAGAAGCAGCCGCCCAAGGACTGGTTGCGGGAATCAATGCGGCCTTATCATCAAAAGGGCAGGAAAAAATCATACTTCCCAGATCCGGTAGTTACATTGGTACGTTAATTGACGATCTTGTGACAAAAGGAACCAATGAACCGTATCGAATGATGACATCCAGATCCGAATTCAGACTGATTTTGCGACAAGATAATGCGGACTTGAGATTAACTCCGATCGGATACGCCTGTGGATTAATTTCGGATGAAAGATACGGTCGATTTATTGAAAAAAAGAATACAGAAGAAATCGAAAAGCAGCGCTTGGAATCCACTCACTTTGGCCCGGATGCTGTGAATCCGATGCTCATTGAACTGGGTTTAGAACCTGTCAAATCGGGCGTTTCGCTGGGAGATTTGTTGCGAAGACCTCAATTGAGCTATGCTGACTTGGCAAAAATCGATCTGAATAGACCGAATCTACCGCAAGAAGTCATAAAAACCGTTGAAACAGATGTAAAATATGCAGGATACATTAAAAGAGAGCTTGCTGAGGTTGAAAGGCAGAAAAAGTTAGAGAACAAACATATACCCGAAAATATTGATTATAAAATGATCAGAGGCTTGAGACTGGAAGCGGGACAGAAACTGGAAAAATTCCGCCCGCAAACCATTGGACAGGCTTCCCGCATTTCGGGCGTCAGCCCCGCGGATATTTCGGTTTTGCTTCTCTACCTGGGCATAAAATAAGGAGCGACGATGAAAGAACGATTCAAACATTTGTTTAATGAAATTTTTCATGCGAATGGTTTAGATTCATTCGTTACAGATGAAAACGTTGAAAAATTTTGGAATTTGACAGAAATTATGTTGAAAACCAATGCGGTTATGAATATTACCGCTATAACCGACATTGAGAAAATCATTCCATTGCACTATGCTGACTGTGTTAAAATTGCCAACTTAATTCCCGATAACGCTCAGGTAGCGGATATTGGTTGCGGCGGGGGCTTTCCGATTCTTCCCTTATCAATTGTCAGACCCGATTTGAAAATTGTTGGAATAGACAGCACAGAGAAAAAAGTCAAATATGTGTCAGAGGTTGGGCATATGTTGGGCTTGCGTATCGAAACCGTGGCTGACAGAGCTGAAGCTTTGGCTCGGCTACCGGAAATGCGACAGAAATTTGATGTGGTTGTAAGCAGAGCTGTGGCAAGATTGAATATTTTGGACGAGCTTTGTATGCCTTTTGTCAAACCCGACGGAATTTTCATCGCCATGAAAGGCGCGGCCGGCTTGCAGGAATTAGACGAGGCAAGTGCCGGAATAAAAATACTTGGCGGAACAATAGAGCAGAAAATTGAATATAGTTTGAAATTGAGCGAGCAAGAAGAAAAAAGAACTGTTTTCGTTGTCCGTCAAAACGGAAAGATCGATCATGTGTATCCTAGACCTTTTGCAAATATAAAAAAGAAACCTCTGTGATAAATTATGTTCCACGTGAAACAAAACTGAAATGTTTCACGTGGAACTTTTTATATGTCAATCATTGTTTCACGTGAAACGTTTACAGTAACTCTGGATTTCACACAACAAACAAAATAACGCACGTTTCACGTGAAACACTCTATATAAAATTCCATGTTCCACGTGAAACATCAATGAATCATGTGTGTGTTTCACGTGAAACATAGCGATTTTTTTGAGAAACATAGAAAAAAGACTTGAAAATTCTATGGGTTTGTGGTATACTAAGTGCAGTCTATTTCATATAGGAGGTAATTACATGGGAAAGATTATATCTTTCGCAAACCAGAAGGGCGGTGTGGGAAAAACCACATCGGCTGTAAATATAGCAGCTTCCTTGGGTGTTTTGGGGTATAATACACTTTTGGTTGATTTGGATCCCCAGGGTAACGCAACCAGCGGTGTTGGCGTTGCAAAGAAAAATCTTCAATATACCATTAAAGATGTACTTATGGGCAAGATTATGGCTCGTGACGCGGTCATCAAAACAGATTTTCAAAAATTGTCCTTGATTCCGTCAAATATGAGCTTGGCAGGAACAGAATTTGAGCTTTTGCAGGATGATTCTCCGGAGCCTTGGGCGACTATGAAAAACGCATTCTTGCCCTTAAAGGCTGAGTATGATTATATCATCATTGACTGTCCGCCTTCACTCGGTATGCTGACTATGAACTCTCTTTCTGCCAGTGACGGTGTTGTGATTCCTATGCAGTGCGAGTTCTACGCGCTTGAGGGTCTCTCACAGCTTATGATTACGATCAGCAAAATCAAGGAACACTATAATAATTCTCTTACAGTAACGGGAATTTTGCTGACAATGTACACGAATCGTTTGCTGCTCACTCAGCAGGTTAAGAATGAACTTAAAAAACATTATGCGGGAAAGCTGTTTGAGACAAGCATTACTCGCGGTGTAAAGCTTTCGGAAGCCCCCGGATTCGGCGTCCCTGTATACTACCATGATAAAAAAAGCAAGGGTTCTACCGAATATTTGTCTGTCGCAAACGAGTTGTCTACCAGAATATAATATAATGTGAGGAAATAATCATGGCAAAGAGACAGGGAGGTTTGGGAAGAGATTTCTTTTCGCTGCTTGATGACAACATGATGGAAACCAAGCAGGAGACGAAAACTTCCATTAAGATCAGCCGCATTACTCCCCGCGGCGATCAGCCAAGAAAGAATTTTGATGAAAATGCTCTGCAGGTATTGGCAGATTCCATACGTGAGCACGGCGTCATTCAGCCCATCGTACTTCGCGAAATTGAAGAATTGAGCGAAAATTACGAGATTATTGCCGGCGAGAGACGTTGGAGAGCTGCAAAAATGGCCGGATTGGATGAGATTCCGGCAGTTGTTATGACGGGCGATGAGCTTAAAGTGGCAGAAATTTCTCTGATTGAGAATGTTCAGAGAAAGGATCTGAATCCCATCGAAGAAGCCCTTGCATATAAGGCCCTCATTGAAAAATTTGGTCTCAAGCAGGAGGAAGTTGCACAGCAGGCGGGCAAGAGCCGTTCTGCAGTAGCTAATATGCTCCGTTTACTGGAGTTGCCTGATGAGGTTTTGAATATGGTTCAGGATGAAAAGCTGTCCATGGGCCATGCAAGAGCTCTGCTTGGCCTGGAGGATGAGGAAAAAATGCTTCCTTTGGCTGAAATGACTGCAGACAAAGAATTGTCTGTACGCGAGGTTGAGGCCCTTGTAAGACGGTATAATGCTGTTGCGGAAGATGTTCCTGAAACCGAGGAATCTAAATCCGCTATGCAAAGACGGATCTACATGAAGGAGCTCGAAGATAAGGCCAGAACCCATTTGGGGCGTAAGGTCAAGATTCATGAGACCAACAGAAAGAAGACGGTTGAGCTTACATACGAAGACGACGAGGATCTGGAGAATCTCCTGAAAACCCTTGTCGGACAAGAAATTTTTGAATAAAGAAAGAAGGAAAATATCATGCTGGACATCAAGTATATCCGCGAAAATCCCGAGGAGGTCATTGCCCGCCTGCTGAAAAAGGGCAAGGACGCAAGAGAAGACATTGAGGCCATTCTGGCACTGGACGGAGAGCGCCGCACTCTGATCATGGAGACGGAGTCCATCAAGTCTGAGCAGAACAAAATGAACAAGCTGGTTCCTCAGTACAAGAAGGAAGGCAAGGACGTTGCCCCCATTTTCGCCGAAATGAAGGCTATGTCGGCCAAAACCAAGGAAATTGACGAGAAATTGAAGGAAGTCGAGATCAAACAGACCGATATTATGTTGGGTCTGCCTAATCTGCCTGATGAAGACCTTTTGCCCGGCGGTAAGGAGAATAATGAGCCTCTTCGCTACTGGGGTGAACCCAGAAAGTTCGATTTCGAGCCCAAGCATCATGTAGACCTGTGTACAGATCTGGGTCTGATCGATTATGATCGCGGTACAAAGCTGGCAGGTTCCGGTTTCTGGATCTACCGTGGCATGGGCGCACGTCTGGAATGGGCATTGTTAAATTACTTTATCGATACCCACCTGGCTGATGGCTATGAGCTGATTCTTCCCCCCCATATGTTGGAGTACGAGTGTGGCCTGACCGCCGGTCAGTTCCCCAAGTTTGCTGACGAAGTCTACAAAATTGAGAATCCTACTGATAACCGTATGCACTACATGCTGCCTACTGCTGAGGCTGCGCTGGCATCCCTGTATCGTAACGAGATCCTGACCGAGGCTGATCTGCCTAAGAAGCTGGTTTCTTATACCCCTTGCTTCCGCCGTGAGGCCGGTTCTTACCGTTCTGATGAGCGCGGTATGGTGCGCGGACACCAGTTCAATAAGGTAGAAATGTTCCAGTATACCCTGCCTGAGCAGTCTGACGCCGCATTTGATGAGCTGGTAACCAAGGCTGAGGCGCTGGTTGCGGGTCTGGGATTCCATTTCCGTACCGTTAAGCTTGCTGCTGAGGATTGCTCTGCTTCCATGGCAAGAACTTATGATATCGAGATCCAGATTCCTTCCATGAATGGTTATAAGGAGGTTTCGTCGGTATCCAACGCCCGTGATTATCAGGCTCGCCGCGGTATGATTCGTGTCAAGCGCGCCAACGGTAAGACCGAATACGTGCACACCCTGAATGGTTCGGGTCTGGCAACCAGCCGTATCCTGCCTGCTCTCGTGGAGCAGAATCAGAACGCCGACGGTAGTATCAACGTGCCCGACGTGCTGAAGAAGTATCTGGGTGTGGACGTTATCCGCAAGTAAGGAGGCAGGTCTCCCATGTGGTTGAACAGAATATTCATTTCAAAACTGTCATCGGGGGAGCCGTCATTATTTGAGGAACTCTGGGCATATCTGGAGGGTAAATATTTCTCGGTGGATACCGGCCGCTATGAGCATATTCAGATTGGAACGGGCTCTTTGGTTACACTGCAGCGGATTGTTTTGGGCATTTTCATCGGTGTCATTATCGCTGCGGGCATTGCTTGCTATGACAAGAACCGGTTGGGAGCTTTTGTTCGTACGTTGGTCAAGGAACAGTGTCTGTGGCCGGACAAGGCCAAGACACTGTATGATCTCGGCTTCGCGCGTAACAGCGGGGTAAAAGCAAGCCTGCGCAGTTCGAATCAGCTTGGGAAAATCGTGCACTGTGTAGAAAAAGAGGCATATGAGAAAAAGGCAGAGGAAGCTCGTGCCGCTTACGTGGAAGAGCATGGTAACGATACGGATTTCTTTATGCCGAGTTATCGCATCGATTTCGAGAACGATCATTTTTACATTCCTGACGAGGAACATTACCGCGCGGAGGTTCGCTACGATCATAAAGGATCCGGCTGGCGTGCCTTTGTTCTGGTGGTATTGATTTCGGTTGTTGGCGCGGCTGTTGTGTGTTACTTGCTGCCCGATATGTTGCAGCTCGTGGACAATATGATAGGCATTCTGACCGAAAATGACAAGTATCTGACAGGCGGTTGATAAGACCGATAGTTAAACAAATTTAACTTACAAGTGGAGTAATACTATGAGACAAACATCTACTTCTCGTCCTCTGGTCGGTATTGTGCCCTCCCGAGACGGAGAAAGAGTATCCATCCCTCAGCGATACATGGATGCCGTATGGTACGCGGGTGGATTTCCTATCGTGCTGGCATACACCACCGACTCCTCCAAGCTGGAAGAATACGCGAATACCTGCGATGGTTTTCTCTTTTCCGGCGGAGTGGATGTGGATCCTGTCAAGTATGGCGAGGAAAAGCAATTCGACAGTGTCGAGATTGATGAGCGCCGCGATGCCTTTGAAGAGGCACTTTTCAAGGCAATCTATCCCACGAAAAAGCCGATTTTCGGTATCTGTCGGGGAATTCAATCCATCAACGTCTGGCTGGGCGGTACATTACATCAGCATTTGGACGGACACCGTCAGGATGCACCCGCAGATGAACGTACCCATGAAATTGTGATCCATGAGGGAAGTATGTTCCACAAGCTGTGCGGAAAGACCACGGTTCGTGTCAATACCTTCCATCACCAGGCTATCAAGACTCCGGCACCCTGCCTGACCGTAGACGCGGTCAGCCCCGACGGGATTATTGAGGCGGCACACGAGGAGGGACATCCCTTCCTGTTCGCCATTCAATCTCATCCCGAATTCTACTATTCTAAGGAGAATGATGACCATTCTCTGGCCATTTTTACAGCCTTTATCAACGCCTGTAAATAAGTAGAAATTAAAACAGAAAAGCCTTATGGGATCATTAAAATCCCATAAGGCTCATTTTTATGCGTTTCCTTATACCTTTTTCATGGGGCGAAGGGTTTTGGGGTCCAGTGCCTTGCAGAGCAGGACTGCGAAAATACCCGTCAGAATGGCATTGGGGATCATGTAGCCCGCGTTATAGACCAGGGAGTAGATCCAGGGGTTCATGCCCTCGGGAGCATAGGAGCCCCAGAGAATGCCGCCCGAAAGAACCGAGGACACGTAGCGAAGCACACAGACGATGACAGCACCCACGCCGTAACCCGTCAACCGCAGAATTTGATTCTTCTGTCCGAAGGGCTTTGCGAACAGGGAGGCCAGACCGATGACGGTAAAGGCGATCACATAGTCCAAAAGAACACAGAGCAGGAACGCCCACCAGACGGGAGCAGGAGGAGGATACCAGCCCATGATGATCTGCAGGCCTGAGAAGACCAGACCCGCTCCAATGCCCCACAGAGCGCCGTGACGGTAGGAATAATAAACAATGGGCAGTAAACCGATGGTGATGGAGCCGCCTGCGGGGAACAGGATGGCGTTATAGGGGGCGAGGGCACAGACATAGTCGATGACCCAGGCCAGAGCCAGCATCATAGCTCCCTCCACAAGCGCCAGAAGATACTTTTTGTGATTCGATTTCAAAGAACCACCTCCAAAATAAAAATTCGACCGCACGGAAAATCTCCGCGTGGTCTCATGAATGGTGGTTATGAATGGCGATTGCGCACTCCCCAGTTCAAGACATTCAAAATACTTCCTACGCCGGTATTATCCGTATCAGGTTAAGGGTTCGCGCATACGGCGCATCTCAGCCGACCGTCCGGTTTAGCCATCGGCCAAATGGCCGTTTTCCGGTGTCAGCACCCCTGATTTTTCGTGCCAAGGGATCAAATTCTTTATCCCTCGCTGTCGTACGGATATTATACACCTTTTTTGTCGGTTTGTCAATAGTTCCTCCGAAATATCCGCAAAAAGTGGGGCGAAACGTTTGGCTCTTTTTTCGTAAAATAGATTGACAATCCATGGAATTATGATATAATGTATATAAGTCTCATGACATCATTAAGACTGATTACAACAAAGGAGTATCATCATGAAGAAGTACGTACGTTTGATCGCAATCGCGGTTATGATCCTGACCCTGGCGGCTGCTTTTGCTGTCTTTGCATCTGCTGAGGAGCCCATCAACGAGGGTGGACACTGGGTCATTAACGCGGAAAAAATCGACGAGATTCTGGCCGGTGAGGCCGGTGAGACCACCACTGGTTGGGAAGTCCCTTTCCTGCAGGTTTCCCCTGTTCTGGATGGCACCATCAATAAGGCCGAATATATGGATTTCGAGCTGTATGAGGACTATATGTCCTACATGGCTATCAATATCGGTAACACCAAAGAGAAGTTCATGGAATTCTACGAGATGACCAAGGACGGTATTTTTGACGCTTACTGGGGCTGGGACGGTATGTACCTGTATCTGGCTATGGAGGTCAGATGTGTGAACGGCTTCCGTTGCACCCCCGAGGATATGGGCGGCCCCTCCTATCTGTATGCTTACAATATGTTCCAGGTGGGTATTGCTCCCACGGATGCCGTTGGCAAGGATCCCGATTACGTGGAGCTGGGCTACGGTGTCAACAGCAACACCGGTGAATCCATCGCCCACGCATGGGCGGGCCCTTACTATCCTGAGGCCGGTGAAGGAAAAGATTTCGTAGGTTCTTACGACCAGGAGAACCAAACTGTTACCTATGAGGTTCGTATTCACCTGCAGAAGGCCCTTGGCCTGAAGGATACCGTTGTGGAAAACGGTGACGAGATCAACTTCGGCTGGCTCATTTCGGTCAACGGCGAGACCTCTTCGGTGAACGATTATTGGCAGATCGGCTTCTGCCACGGTATCGGCGGTCAGTATTCTCACAAGATGAATCAGTATCTGGCTCGTGTGACCTTTACCGGCAAGGATAAGGTCATTACCCCTGAGGAAATCGAGGGTATCAGCGAGGAGGACAAGGAGTATGGTCTGGCTGAGTTCGTGGACATGTCCAAGGAAGACGTGGTCAAGACCTTCAGCGGTGAGGATGCGTCCATTGAATTCGTAACCGAGAACGGCGAATCCTTCGCCCGTATCACGGCTTTGGGAGATCAGCCCTACGTATGGAGCAAGACGTATCCTCGTGCTCTGCAGAGCGCAGAGGTCTTCTTCGTGGTTGTCAAGTACCGTACCTCTTCTGATCAGGCAGAGGATCTGGGTATCATTTACCGCAATGCATTCTACCCGGAGTATGACCTGGAGAATATGTACTACGAGACCATCGGAACCGATGGCGAGTGGCACACTGTAGTCTTCTATATGGAGGGTGAGGAGAGATGGCAGAACTGGATCGTAAACATGGGTCTGGCTCCCTTCGCAAATCAGGAGGAGCCCGCCGGTCAGACACTTGACATTGCCTTCGTTAAGTTCTATGCTCAGGATCCCTACTATATTTTCAAGGATTCCGAATACGATCCCAGTGCTGATACGACCGCTGCCGAGACCGAGCCTGTAACCGAGCCTGCCGCTGAAACTCAGGCTCCCGCAGGCGATACCCAGGCGTCTGTTACCGAGGCTCCTGCAGGTGAAAAGGATACCGAGCCTACCGACGAGCCCACCAAGAAGGGTGGCTGCGGTTCTGCGATCAGCTTTGGTATGGTATCTGTTTTCGCCGCCGCCGCTGTTGTTGCGCTGAAAAAGAAGGAAGACTGATTCCGTTCGCACCCGATCTATGGATAGCCCCTGCTGTGTATGCGGTAGGGGCTGTAGGTGATTATGGAGGTTGATCATGAAACGAGTGATTCTATCCCTTTTGTGTGTTTTGCCGATACTGACGCTTATGCTGATTGGCTGTCAGCAGACTCCGGAGATCCCTGCCGAAACGGCCGCCTCCTCGGAATCCACCTCGGGGGAGGCGCAAACCCAAATGCCTGAGACCCATGCCACCACGGAGGCTCCCGCGGAAACCGCCGCGGAAACCGTTGAGGCAGACACTGAACAACATGAGGTCGTCATCAACGCTGAACAAGTCGGGCGGATTCTGGTTCCGTATCATGATAAGACCAATGCACCTGCTTCGGATTCCGTGTACAAAAGTGCGGAAAGCTTCCGTAAGCTGATCCTGAGTAAGACCGGACTTTCCGTTAAGGTCACTCGTGTACGGAATACGAGCTCCAATGAAGCGATCACATTTTTGATCGGGGATACGCCCTATCCGGAGACGGCAGAGGTAAAGAAATCTCTGCCTGAGAACAGTTACGCGGTGCGTTTGATGGGACGTCGGATCGTTGTTGTTGGCTCCAATGATGTCCTGACCGTCAAGGCGCTCAAGGATTTTTGCGATCACGTGCTGAATAATCCCGATCTGACCAAGGAAGGTTCCTTGACTATTCGTCCCGAAGATGGCTTTACCGTGACGCTGGATCAGCCCTATACCGTTGCGGATATGGTGGCAGACGGCCTGACGGTGACCGCAGATTACGCCGAGATCCTGCACGCCCCCACACAGGGACAGTACAGTATTTCCCAAGGTGCCGCTTCTGACGGTACCTACGTCTACATTGCCCTGCGCAATTCCGACGATACCGGTGCGGTGATCGTGAAGTATCGCCTGGATGACGGCTCCTTCGTGGCAAAATCCCCGGTTCTGCAGTTGGGTCACGCCAACGATATGACCTATAATACTGCCAAAAATATTCTCTTAGTAGCCCATGGACAAAAGCAGGGAAAGATTCTGACACTGGTCAACCCCGAGACCCTGGAATTCATGGAGGATGTGAACATCGAAAAGGGCGCGGGAGCCATCACCTACAATCCCGCTACGAATGCCTACGCCATCAGCCAGGGCGGTAAGTCTCTGCATATGCTGGACAAGGATCTGGTTTACGTGACCTCCTATGAGCGTACCAAATTGGACGGCTACACCGCTCAGGGCATGGGTTCGGATGAGAGCTATATCTATTTCCCCATGAGCGGATCGGGCCAGAATATTCTGGATACCTTCGATTGGAACGGTAATCGTATCACGCAGATCATCCTGCCTACGCCTCACGAGAGCGAAAGCCTGTTTTATGTAAACGGGCGCCATTTCGTCAGTTTCAACTATAATGGCGGAACCGTTTACGAAATTTTCTTCCGTTGTATTTTGCCAAACACCCAATAACGTCTTGTTTCCCGTGAAAAAAACTCCGCCCTGCCGAAAAGCTCGACAGGGCGGGTTTGTTTATTCATCCCCCCATTACCAACGAAAGTTCTTGAAAGGGGTCCGGGGGAAACTTCTTTCAAGAAGTTTCCCCCGGATATCTTTTCTTACTGCTTATGCATCATTTCCCCGTAAGTCGGCAGGGGCCATTCCTCGGATGCCACAATGGTTTCCATCTCATCCACGGAAGCCCGGAGGGCGGCCATGGCGGGCACAACCTTGTCGCGGAAGGCTACGGCAATGGCATGGGCATCACCGGCGGCCATGGCCTCACGGTCAGCCTGACGCAGAGAGGAGATCGCATCGTAGGTGGCGGTGTTCAGGGTAGACAAGCGAGTGATCAGATCCCGCTCCATAC
>JAEIGA010013327.1_pt1 | contig 12510 bp, 7 predicted proteins | sample 9270691 | NCBI WGS metagenome assembly JAEIGA01 (sample SAMN17057246, study PRJNA624740) | gut metagenome | biome: biome; isolation source: fecal sample | host: Bos grunniens | place: China: Xizang | collected 2019
GACCTGTTTCGGAAGGGGCTCGCCCAGCGCCATGAGCATGATGGGCCAGTAGATGGTGTGGAAGCGGACGATGTCCTTGCCGATGATGTGCACGTCGGCCGGCCAGTACTTCTTGTACTGCTCCGAGGAGCCGTCCGGGTCGTACCCGATGCCGGTGATATAGTTCGAGAGGGCGTCGATCCAGACATAGATGACATGGCCCTCGTCGAAGGTGACGGGAATGCCCCACTTAAAACTGGTCCGGGAGACGCAGAGGTCCTGCAGACCGGGCTTGATGAAGTTGTTGAGCATCTCCTTCTTCCGGGCTTCCGGATAGATGAAGTCGGCGTTCTCTTCAATGAAGTCTTCCAGCTGTTTCTGATACTTGGAGAGCTTCAGGAAATAGGCCTCTTCCTTGGCGGGCTTCACTTCGGCGCCGCAGGTGGGGCACTTGCCGTCCTCCAGCTGGGACTCGGTCCAGAAGGACTCACAGGGGGTACAGTACAGGCCTTCATAGGCGCCTTTGTAGATGTCGCCCTGGTCGTAGAGCTTCTTGAAGATCTTCTGGACGACTTTTTCGTGGTAGTCGTCGGTCGTCCGGATGAACTTATCGTAAGTGGTGTTGAGCAGATCGCAGATGTCGCGGATCTCCCCGGCCACTTTGTCGACATACTGTTTCGGGGTGACGCCGGCCACATCGGCATAGCCTTCGATCTTCTGGCCGTGTTCATCGGTCCCGGTGAGGAAGAAGACATCGTAGCCCTGCATTCGTTTGTACCTCGCGAGAGCGTCCGTCATGACGATCTCATACGAGTTCCCGATATGGGGCTTGCGTGACGTGTAGGCAATGGCGGTCGTAATGTAGTACTTTCCTTTGTCTGCCATTCTATTCTCCTCCTTCTTCTTTATTCCAGGACACCCTGCGCTTCGAAGAACTGGCGACAGTCCTCCAGAATGCGGCAGTCGTTGTCAAACTTCAGCAGTTTATCGGCACCGTCGAAAGGCAGCCAGGAGTAATCTTCGATCTCGGACTCCTGGATGATGGTCCGCGTATCCGTCGTGGTGGCCGCGAAGATGATGACCTTTTTGTCGATGCGGTTCTGGATCATGTAATTGGACTCCTCCCGGAAGCCGGGAAGGATCTTGATGTGGAGCCCTGTCTCCTCGAGGACTTCGCGCATGGCGGTCTCCTCAAAGGTCTCCCCGGGCTCGACATGGCCCTTCGGGAAGCTCCAGTGGGCGCTGCGGTTGTTCTTGATGACGAGGAAGCGGGGCTCCCCTTTCACCTTCCGGCACACGATGGCGCCGCAGGACGTCTCATAGTAGCAGCGGATGCTGTCCGGCCGGAAGAACTCCATGGCCTTTTTGACATCGTGGTTGATGTACCGTTTGCTCTTCGGAGCAACGACGTAGTAGCGCTCTCCGTCCTTTTCGACGGACGCGATGATGCGGCCATCGAAGGTGGAGACCGGATGGTCGATCCCCATGACGAACGCCTTCAATGTTTCTCTTTTTCGGGCGGTGACAAAATTGATTTCCCCATAGTTCAGCCCGTATGTGAACCCCTGTTGCGGGTTTTCGGAATAAATCGGAGATGTCACCTTGACCCTGACATACCTGCCAAGCATATTAACCTCCGAGTGGTGCTACGCACCGAGTAGAATTGGGACGATTATACACTTTTTATGCTATTCATTCAAGATTATATAGAGAAAAACCTCTCAACAGACGTTGAGAGGTTTCGCGTTTATTGTTTCTTCCGGAACACGATGGCCAGCGCGAGGCTGAGGACCAGCGTGACGGCGGAGAGGATGGCGCCGGCCTGAAGGCCCGGGACCTTGTACCTGAGGCTGACCTTGTTGAGGCCCTTCTGCAGCGGGATGCGGTACAGGCAGTCGGCAAAGGCGTTCTCCTCGAGCGTCTTCGTGTCGAGGACCTGACCATTGACCTCCACGGTCCAGCCCCGGTCGACGGGGACGGAGAGGTAGAGCGTCTCGCGGTCCGACTTCGCCTCTGTCGCGACACTCACGTAGCCCGGGCTGAAGTGGGACTCTTCGGGGGTCTTCGCGTTGAGCTCCGCGGCCACTTCCGCCAGCGTGCCGAGGTCCAGACTGTAGCAGTACGCCTCCTCGATCTTGTTCTCGCCGGAGATGTACTTGTACTTGACCGTCGTCTCCCCTGCCGCGGTCTGCTCCTGCGGGAGCAGGACGGCCTGCGGCGTCAGCCAGTAGGCGTACTCGGTGAGGAACTTCTTTCCGCAGTAGAGCTTGCCGTGGGCCCAGCCCCGGGTGTGGACGGAGAAGTACGTGAGCGTGTTCTCCGGCTGCTGCGGGATGGTATAGAGATAGCGGTCCAGGTCGCGGTCGCGCCGCGTCGTGAAGTCCACTTTTTCATAGAGGGTGACCTTGCGGCCCAGCAGCTCTGAGAAAAGGGCGTTCTGGTACGCGAAGGGATCGTTTTCGTATGGCGCGTAGTCCGCATGTTTGCCGGCGTTCACCTGCAGCGCGGGGGCGATGCAGTATGGGTTGCGCCAGATGCCTTCGCCCAGGTCCGCCGCGGCCACGAGGCCGGGGACCTCCGGTTCGCCGAGCACGTACTTGACGGAGAGGAGCGAATCGCTCCCCAGAAGCCGGGTGGTGGTGACCGGGACCGTCGGGTCAGAGGCGTAGCCGAGGTGGCACATGAGTTCCGCCTGCCGGTTCGAATAGGTGGACGAATAATGGGCAATGCCCGGGTAGGCGTAGGAGTACGCGTCGTCGAAGTAGGCGGTCAGCCGTTCCGACGTACGGTGCCGGTAGTCCGTCTGGGCAATGCGGTAGAAGCTGTCGTCGGCCGCCTTGACCGAGGCCGCTTTTTCCGTGCGGTTCGCGTGGTAGTCCTGGTAGCGTCCGACCTTCGCGAAGCCGGTGCTGCGGTAAATGAGGGAGGCGCTGATGCCCAGTTCCAGGCAGACGGCGACCGTCAGGCCCAGAGAGAGCCAGCGCTCCGCAGACGCCTTCGAAAAGACCGGGTCTTCCCCGTCCTGCATGGGCAGGAGTTTCGTCAGGACCCAGGCAAAGGAAATCAGGAAGATGGCCGTGCCGAAGATGTAGCTCAGCGTGCCGTACTCCGAGACGAACTCCACGAGGAGCAGGAGGCCGGCGGCGCCGAATGCCGCGTTCCAGATGCGGGACGGGGTCTCCGTCTCCACCCGGGCAAAGTAGTTGGCCGCAAGGAAGAGAAGGAACGCGATGACGATATAGCCGTACCGGTACCAGTACGACGTGATGTTCCGGAACCCGTTGGCGATGTACTCCAGGGGCTGCCAGTAGGCCAGCAGGAAGAAGACGAGGAGCACGATGCCGGAACGGACTTTTTCACGGACAGAGAACTGGCGGTGGCTGAAATAGAGCACCAGACCCAGCGTGACCAGGCTGCCGCAGAAGACGGCCAGACCGCCGTCGAAGCTCTCCGTGCCGAGGGAGAACCCGGCCAGAGACGTCAGCGGGTTGCCGGTGAACCCGAACTCCATCTTGATGTCGGTCTTCCCTTTTCCGCCGAGCAGCGTGATGATGGACGGCAGGAAGAGGACCGCGCTCAGGAGCACGGCGCCCAGGCCGTGGCCGAGGGCGGAGCCGAAACGGCCCCACTTCTGACGAGCGGTCAGGGTGCCCGCCGGCACATCGCCCAGCTCCCAGAAGAAGAACAGGATGGCGGCGATACAGTCGAAGTAGCCGGCATACCAGTTGAACAGGATGGCGGCGCCGGTGGAAAACAGGAACAGGAAGCTCTTTCCGGTCCGGACCAGCCGGTAGACGCCGAGGAGCATGAGGGGCAGCAGGTACACGCCGTCCAGCCAGATGATGTTCATGGTCTGGGCGATGTTGTACTGCATGAGGGCGTAACAGACGGAGAGGAGCACCACAAAAAGGGGTCTCATCTGCGGGAACCGCTCCTTCAGGAACAGGCTCATAAAGGCTCCGGCGAGGGACAGTTTCAAAAGGACCAGCAGAGAGAAGAGCGCATGGTTCATGGAGGCGGGGACCGCCAGGATGAGCAGGTTGAAGGGAGAGGCCAGATAATAGGCAAACAGAGCTACGCCGCTGCCGCCGAGGAAGTTCGTAAAGCTGTAGAGCAGCGTGTCCTCTCCCCGGAAGATGTTGCGGTAGTAGTTGAAGAACTCAATGTACTGGATGTTCGCGTCCTGGGCCGCAAGGCTCCGGCCGCCAAACGGCGTGACGCCGTTCACCGCAAAGACGATGAGCAGCGTGACCGCCGGCAGCAGAAAGGCCAGGCAGGCTAACATCCATTTGTTCTCGAGCTTTTTCAAGAAAGCTCCCCCCTCTTCTCTCCATAACACAGAGCGTGTTCAAACACTTTATTTTAACATATTTTCTCAGGAAAGAGAAACCGGACCTCCAGAGAGGTCCGGTTTTTTGAGAATGAGGGTCATTCGTTCATTTCTTTTTGGATGTCCACGAGCAGGCCCCGAACATATTCAAGCGCTTCGTCAACAGAGGCGCCGGCAATGAGCATGCCTCTCAGCATGTTCTTGAACTCCGGAAGGCGGTTCTCGTTCAGGAAGGCGATGAGCTGATCCATGGCGTCTTCCCGAATGAAGCTTCCGCGGCCGGGAACCGAGGTCGTCATGCCAAGGTGGTCCAGTTCGCCGTAGGCCTTCTGGATGGTGTTGGGGTTCACGCCCAGGTCCGCAGCGAGGCTCCGAACGGAGGGCATGGGGTCCCCGGCTCTGAGTTTGCCGGACAGCAGCAGGACTTCTGCCTGCTGTACGATCTGTTCGTAAACCGGGACGCGGGACATGGTGTCGATAGTAAACATGGTGTCACTCCTCATGCAGATGTGGCGTTCTACGATTGTTAATACACACAGATGATATCATGCGATGGGGTGTGCGTCAACCTGTTGTCCTTCGTCTTTACTTCGTGAAAACGATTCCGTCGGCGATGTGCTCGGCATGGTCGTCCCAGGTCAGCTTGTTGCCGTTGAAACGGAACGCGCCTTTTCCGCCCTGGTAGACGGTCTCAGTGGATTCGACTTTGCCGTCATCGTTGTACTTGTAGTCTTTTCTGACACCGTCGCTGTAGTAGACATAGAAGCCGTTTTTGTCTTCATCGAAGTTGCCGCTCATGGTCCACTCGCTGTGTTCCCATGCGCTGCTGGACCAGTAGACGTGGATCTCTACAGTGTTGTTGGCAACGCCTTTGACGTCGATGGTGCAGCGGCCGTTGCCATATCTGCCCTGGAAGCGCTGGACCGGGCTGCCGGTCGCTTCCGTCGTTTTCTGGGTCGCCTTTTTGGTAGCTTTCTCCGTGGCTTTCTGAGTGGCCTTCTTGGTAGCTTTCTGAGTCGCCTTCTTGGTGGCCTTCTGCTCCGCTTTCTTGGTGGCTTTCTGCTCCGCCTTCTTGGTCGTGTTGTCGGCGGCTTTTTCCGTGGCCTTGTCCGCCGCCTGCTGTGCGGTGGTCTCTTCCACGTTCGCCTTCGTCACGATGGACGGGGCCGTCACGGTTGCGGCTTCTTCTCTGGCGCTCTTGTTGCAGCCGACCAGGGCCAGGGTCATGGCCAGCATGAGTACGATTCCGATAAGTGCTGTGATAGTGCGTTTCATGTTCTGTTCCTCCATATTGTTCTGTTTGTACCTCTGTTTTGCGTTGCGTGTACTGTGTTGCTTAGTACGCTTAGACTTTATCACACAGATGCCACGGTGTCAATACTTTTTTTCAACTTTTTTCGAAAATCATCAGAAAAAGACTCCGGAACAGGTCCGAAGTCTTTGTTTTTCGCGTAACGACGCGGTTATTTCATGAGGAAGAATTTGGCGGAATAGGCTTTCATGGGCAGCGGGAACACGCCTTTTTCCTTTTTGACCGTAGTTTCTCCATCATAATGAGTGGTCCCGCTGTAGATGTCGCGGTCGCTGTCGAGGAGCAATGTGAGCTGTTCATTGTAGTCGAGACGCAGCTCATACTCCTGATCGTGCTCCGAGAAGTTGAAGACACAGAGGATGTCCTCTTCCCCGCCGTGGCGCACGAACGCGTAAATGCGCTTTTCCTCCTGATGGCAGTCCACCCAGTCAAAGCCCATGCTGTTGTAGTCGAGGGCCCAGAAGGCCGGATGGTCCAGGTACAGATGGGACAGGTCCTTCATGAAGACCTGGAAAGAATCGTGCAGCGGATAGCGCAGCATGAACCAGTCCTGCTCCTCATCCTCGTCCCACTCGCGGATCTGGGCAAACTCGTTGCCCATGAAATTGAGCTTCTTGCCCGGGTGGGCATACATATACATATAGAACGTCCGGGCCTGCTGGAATTTGCCTTCGTAGAGGCCGGACATCTTCTGCAGGATGGTGGCCTTGCCGTGGACCACCTCGTCGTGAGACAGCGGCAGGATAAAGTTCTCATCATAGAAATACATCATGGAGAACGTGAGCTTGTGGTAGTTGTCCGTCCGCTGGTCGGCCGTCTTTTTCATGTAGTCGAGGCTGTCGTTCATCCAGCCCATGTCCCACTTGTAGTCGAAGCCGAGGCCGCCCTCTTCCACGGGCTTCGTGACGCCCGGGAACTGGGTGGAGTCCTCCGCCGCGAGGATGCAGGAGGGGTGGATGGCCTTGAGCCCGCCGTTCATGTTGCGGATGAACTGGACGGCGTTCACGTTGGTGCCCCGGTCCTTGTTGCCCTGCCAGTAGATGAGGTTGGACAGCGCGTCGATGCGCAGACCGTCGAAGTGGAACTCCTTCAGCCAGTAGTTGGCGTTGCTCATGAGGAAGCTCTGCACTTCGCCCTTCGAGTGGTTGAAGTTGTGGCTCCCCCATTCGCTGTACCCGATGTCCGGGTGCGGATACTCATAGAGGGCGGTGCCGTCATACTTCTCGAGGGCGTAGTCGTCCACCGCGAAGTGCACCGGCACGAAGTCGAGCAGGACCCCGATGTCGTTCTTGTGGCAGTTCTCGATGAGCTGTTTGAGCTGATCCATGGTGCCGTAGCGGGACGTGGGCGCATAGAAGCCCGTGTTCTGGTACCCCCAGGAGTTGTCGGAGGGGTGCTCCGCCAGGGGCAGGAACTCGATGTAGTTGTAGCCGTGCTCCTTGCAGTAAGGGATGAGCAGATTGCCCAGCTCCACATAGTTGTACCAGCCGTTCTCCGGGTCGTCCGGGTTCTTCTTCCAGGACCCGGCATGGACCTCATAGATGTTCATGGGCTCGTTTTTGTGGTCCGTGCGGCCGCGCATCCACTCCCAGTCATAGAACTCGTAGCTGTGGAGATCCCGGATGATGGAGGCGCTCTTCGGGCGGAGCTCCATGCCGAACCCGTAGGGGTCGCAGTGGTCGAGGGACCGGCCGGTCTGGTCGTAGATGCGGAACTTGTACATCTGCCCGGGCCGCGCCTCGGGGATGCAGCATTCCCAGACACTGCCGTCGTAAGCGCGGTTCATGGGCAGTTCCGTCCAGTCGTTGAACTCGCCGATGACCGAGACCCGGTCGGCGGCGGGCGCGTAGGTGCGGAACCAGGTGCCCCCGTCGGTCACGTGGGCCCCGAAGAACTCATAGGCGTTATAGCAATGTCCCGAATAGAAGTCGTAAAAATCCATAGTTTAAAGCTTCGCCACGTTCGATTCTGTAAAGTCGTAGACGGTCACGTCCACTTTGCCGCCGGCCTTGAGCTTGCTGACCGCGGCCTTGTAGTCTGATGCGCTGACCTCGCTGGGGCTGTCGATGTACGGGCCGTTGGTGGTGTAGCGCAGGTACGGGGTGGCAGTGGTGTCGTAGCCGAGGATGGAGTTCTTGTTCTTGACGCCGAACTTCGCGGCGGTCTCGTCGTTGACGAAACCGAACTTGCCGGTGGTGATTTCAAAGGCGCCGCTCTTGTAGAAGCTGACCTCTTTGAACGGGTCGATGACCATGGTGGTGCGGACGTTCTTCAGGCCGTCATCGTAGACGATGTAAGAGTTTCCGTAGAACTCCTGTCCCTTGTTGCTCTCCGCGTACAGGAAGACTTCGTCCTTCCCGTCGCCGTCGAGGTCCGCAACCGCGAACTTCTTATACTCGATGCTGATGCCGTTGGAGTCCACCTTCACGGGATGACCGCTCTTGGTGCTGGAGGCGTCCGCACGAATCTTCTCGAGCAGCGCTTTGGCCGAGGTGGAAGAGCCGGAAGACTTCTTCGTGGTCTCTTCCTCTTTGTCCTTGGACTTCTTCGTGGTCGCTTCCTTGTCTTTGGCAGCGGCTTCCGTCTTGCCGGTGGAAGCATCCTTCGCTTTCTTCGCGGCAGTATAGCCCACAGACTCCTTGGCCTGGAACTCCGACTCGGACCGGCGGTCCGCGAAGGGCCACTCGGTGGTCGGCTCAATGGCCGCGTCGCTGGCGAGGTCGTCCTTTTCCGGCTCCGTGACCGCAGAACCGGGAGAAGTGGTCATGGTGACCTGGCCCTCGGTCAGAACGGGAGCCGAAACCGTGCGGCGGCTGCTGAACCAGCGGTAGCCGAGCACAGAACCCGCGGCCACTGCCAGGAACAGCAGGACCAGCAGGATGATCTTAAGCGCTTTTTTCATGTCTTTCCTCCTCTATCACATGCCGAACAGGCTGATCTGGCTGGACTCCGGAAGCCCGTCGAGGGCACCCAGTTCCCGGAGCGCGGTGATGACCGCCGAGGAGACGCCGGCGCGGGCGCCGAGGTCTTCCTGGGACAGGTACGGGCCCTGCCCGTCATCTTTCGCGCTTTCCAGCGCCTGAGCGGCGGAAACGCCGAGTCCTTTGATGGAAGAGAACGCCAGTCGGATCTTTCCATCTTCAATAGCATAAACAGTGGACCTGGATTTGTAAAGGTCGATGGGCAGGAACTCGATGCCGCGGGCCAGCATCTCCAGGACCACCTGGAGGCCGGTATATTCGCTCTTCTCCGTGGCGGAGGCGTCCCGACCCTTGATCTCGATCTCTTTCATGCGGCCTTTGACATAGCCCTTGCCGGACAGGATGGCCACGGCGTCCAGGTCTTCGCCCCGGACCGTCAGGAAGGTCGCGTAGTACTCCAGCGGCTTGTAGATCTTGTACCAGGCGAGGCGCAGCGCCGCGCTGACATAGGCGGCGGCATGGGCCTTCGGGAACATGTACTTGATCTTGTAGCAGGAGTCGATGTACCACTCCGGCACGTCGTGTTCGCGCATGGCGGCCAGGTGCTCGTCCGTGAGCAGCTTCGAGGCCTTGCCCTTCCGGACGATCTCCATGATCTTGAAAGCCATGTCTGGCTCGAGGCCGTAATGCATGAGGCCGACCATGATGTTGTCGCGGGTCCCGATGACTTCGGAAATGGTGCAGGTGCCGTTGTGGATGAGCTCCTGCGCGTTGCCGAGCCAGACGTCTGTGCCGTGGGACAGGCCGGAGATCTGCAGAAGGTCCGAGAAGTTCTTCGGTTTGCACTCCACCAGCATGCTCTTGACGAAGTCGGTGCCCATTTCCGGGATGGACAGGGTGCCGATGGGGAAACTGATGTCCTCTTCCGTCACGCCGAGGGGGGCGGGACTCAGGAAGAGCTCATAGATCTTCGGGTCGCAGATGTCCACGTCCATGACCGGGATGCCGGTCATGTCCTCCAGGTACTTGTACATGGTGGGCACATCGTGTCCGAGGTTGTCGAGTTTCAGGATGGTGTCGTGCAGGAAGTGGAAGTCGAAGTGGGTGGTCTTCATGCCCTTCCCCGCGTCGTCCGAGGGGTACTGGACGGCGGTGAAGTCGGTGACCTCATAGTCGTTCGGAACGACGACCATGCCGCCGGGATGCTGCCCGGTGGTCCGCTTGACACCCGCGACGCCCCGGACCAGGCGGTTGACCTCCGCCTCGTTGGCGTTGATGCCCCGCTCCTCGAGATATTTCTTGACGTAGCCGAAGGCGGTCTTGTCCGCGACGGTGGCGACGGTGCCGGCCTTGAAGACGTGGTCCTCGCCGAAGAGCTCGATGGTGTAGCGGTGGGCGCTGGCCTGGTATTCTCCGGAGAAGTTCAGGTCGATATCGGGCGATTTGTCGCCTTTGAAACCGAGGAACGTCTCGAAGGGGATGTCGTGGCCGTCCCGCCACATGGGCGTGCCGCACTCCGGACAGTTCTTCGGGGGCAGGTCGTAGCCGGAGCCGACCTCACCGTGCAGGAAGAACTCCGTGTGTTTGCAGTCGGGGTTCGTGCAGCGGTAATGGGGCGCCAGCGGATTGACCTCCGAGATGCCGGAGGCGTGGGCCACGAAGGACGAGCCGACAGAGCCCCGGGAACCGACATGGTACCCGTGGTCCTCGGAGTCCTTGACCAGTTTCTGGGCGATCATGTAGAGGACCGCGAAGCCGTTCGAGATGATGGAGGTGAGCTCCTTGTCGAGACGCTTTGCCACGTACTCGGGGACCGGGTCGCCGAAGAGTTCCTTCGCCTTGTCCCAGCAGAGCTGCTGCAGCTCCTCCTCCGCCCCGTCGATGCTGGGCGGGAAGTTGCCGTCCGGCACGGGCCGGAGACGCTCGACCATGTCCGCGATCTTATTGGTGTTGGTGATGACCACCTCTTCCGCGCGGTCGCCGAGATAGGAGAACTCTTCGAGCATCTCCTCGGTGGTGCGCAGGTAGAGAGGCGGCTGCTGGTCGGCGTCCTGGAAGCCCTGTCCGGCCATGATGATGGCGCGGTACTGGGCGCACTCCGGATCGATGAAGTGCACGTCGCAGGTGGCGACCGTGAGTTTGCCGGCTTTGTCCGCAAGTTCCAGGATGCGCCGGTTCATGTCTTCGAGGTCTTTCTCCGACTGGAACCGGGGCGGCATCATCTTGAGGTCCTTGGTGTCCTTGTCCTTGACGTAGTAGGGACGGAGCAGGAAGGCGTTGTTGCCGGTCGGCTGGATCTCCATGTAGTCATAGAAATCGACGATCTCCTGCACCCGCTCCTCCGGCTCGTTGTTCAACAGCGCCATGTAGAGCTCGCCGGCCTGGCAGGCGGTGCCGATGATGAGCCCCTCACGGTTCGCCGCGAGGTCGGACTTCAGGATGGTGGGTCTGCGGTAAAAGTGTTCCGTATGAGAACGGGAGACGAGGCCGTAAAGGTTCTTCAGTCCCACGTTGTTTTTTACAAGGATGATCTGGTGATAGGTCCGCTGTTTCCGGTCGCGGATGGCCTGGACGATGTCCGGCCACTCGGTGGGGACGCCGGGGCGGGTGTCGTCATAGACATAGGACTCCACGCCGTAGATGACCTTGATGCCGGTCTTCTGCGAGGCGCTGAAGGCGGCGGGATAGCCCTGGAGGACACCGTGGTCCGTGATGGCCACGGCGGGATGGCCCCACTTCGCGGCGCGGCTCACCAGGGTGCCGGCGTCGGTCATGGCGTCCATCATGGACATGTTGCTGTGCAGATGGAGCTCGACCCGCTTCTGCGGGGCACGGTCCATGCGCTCGATCTTCTTCACCGAGACCATGGCTTTGACGTCGAGCAGATAGGCGTGTTTGTAGGTGTCGAAAATGACGTTGCCCCGGGCCATGACGGTCATGCCGTTCTTCAGTTTGTCGGCCAGGGCGTTGCCGGCCTCGCCCCGCGCGAAGATCTTGCAGGGGTAGGAGTCGGTGTAGTCGGTGAGGGCAAAGTTGAAGATCTTGTTCTTGCCGTCCCGGGTGTCGATGATGTCCACGTCGAACACATCGCCCCAGATGACGACCTGGCCGTCGTCCGCCTTGAGGTCCTTGATGGGCTTCGGCAGATAGCGGATGCCCTTGCCGTAAATGGGCGTTGCAGTCTCAAGGTAAAGCGGCAGGCCTTCCTCTACCCTGTGGGGCTGCTCTTCGAAGGCCTCTTCTTTCGCCTTGCGGGCTTCCGTGCGGGCGTCCGCTTCGGCGTTCTTCTGCATATCCTGATAGGCGTTGTCTTCCGCGTCGAGGTTCATGACGCCCGCGAACTCCACCTTCAGCCGGGTCTCGAAGACCTCGGAGAGGATGGTCTCCAGCGTGACGTCGGCACACAGGCCCTTCAGGAGGTCGGCACCGCCGTGGGTGAGGTTCAGGATGAGTTTGTCCCCTTCGAGGACCGGCGTGGCGTCATTGAGGAACCCGTTGGCCGCGGGACAGCGGCGCTTCAGCTCCTGAAGACAGTCCGGGAGCATGGCAAGGTCCACCGCCTTTTCGGGCGATGGTCCCTCTTCCTCCGCGGGCTCCTCTTCCGGGAACTCGAACACGGCTTTGACATCGTTCAGTTGTAAAGTCGTCTGCAATACGTCTTCGAAGGCGCGGACCGTGATGTCCGGCAGCGCTTCCTCCGACTTCAGTCGGAGCAGCATGGACCGGTCGGTCCGGCTGACGGACAGGTCGGTGATGACGCTCTCGAACAGCGCGTCCGGGAACCGGCCGTCATCCGGCAGCATAAAGACTTCGGCAACGCGTTTCTCTTTCGGCAAAATGGTGTTTCCTCTCTCTTACAGTTTTTCGATCTCTTCCATGAGGGCGTCGATGAGTTCCGCCTCGGGGACCTTTTTGATGACTTCTCCCTTCGCGAACAGCAGGCCGACGCCTTTGCCGCCGGCAATGCC
>JAEIGA010013328.1_pt1 | contig 12510 bp, 9 predicted proteins | sample 9270691 | NCBI WGS metagenome assembly JAEIGA01 (sample SAMN17057246, study PRJNA624740) | gut metagenome | biome: biome; isolation source: fecal sample | host: Bos grunniens | place: China: Xizang | collected 2019
ACATTGTACTTCCAGGTCGAGGCTCTGTATGAGTATCTGGATAGGGGAGTCACTATGTTCGATTTTGCACAGGATGCAGACCTGGAAATTTGCAACAACACAGTTGTAGATAGTCAGCAGGATGTGCCTTCTGTTGGCGATAAGGTAGCATTCGATATTATCGATATGATGGATACCAACAACAGTAATTCCTTCAATATTGCAGACTTGCAAAACGGTATTAAGATTATCAAGGGACAAACGAATTTGTCCTATCATGCTGCTGTCGACGCAAACAAGGATGGCGTAGTGAGCTTGGTCGATATCAGTATGATGAATCAGTTGCTGGTTGGTAAAATCAACCAGAAAGATGTCTATAAGGCATTGGCTTGGGAAATTCCCCAAGGATTTGTACAGGCCTAAAAACGGAGGTTTTTAGTTATGAAGAATAACAAGATATTATCCTTCTTATTGACGATTCTTCTTTGTTTTTCTTTGATTTTAACAGTATCCGCAACAACAGGTGCGCAGGATTTAGCGCTTGCGGTGGAGGCAACGTCCTCCACCGTAGTAAGCGGAGATACAGTGAAAGTTTCGGTGAATATCAAAGAGAATCCTGATATTTTGTGTGTCAACTACCAGATTATGTGGGACATAAATGTTCTCGAATTTGTGAGTGTGGATACTACAGATGCGGCATTTACCGGAGTTGAAGCCAATTATCAGGAAATGTTCAATAAGGTAATTGTTACTGTAGGCGATATTTATCTCGCTCTTAACTATCCTGGTACAGCTACGAAGTATACAGGTACCGGAAAGATGGTAGATCTAACCTTTAAGGTTAAGGATGGGGTAGAGGACTGCACAGTAGGAAATGTATATTTCTTCAATACCAGTTATATTGATTTGACTGGTAATGTTGTTGAATCTGTTCTCACTACAGACCTCCGGCTTGAGGTAGGCAGTGTTGTTCACCAGTGCGCCCCTCAGGCTGACGACGGTGACTGCACCACCGCTGTTACTTGCGTATGTGGCAATGTTTACACAGAAGCTAAGGAGCATGCTGGTGTTGTTACCGATTGTACATTGGATGTTCAGTGTACTAATGTAGGCTGCACCAAGCTGTACAAGGCTGCTGGCGCTCACGAGGCTGCTGAGGACGACGGCGACTGCACAACTGCAGTAATGTGTAAGAACTGTGAAGGTATCGCTATTCCCGCTGCTGATGCTCACAAGGGTGGTGAGGCTACCTGTAAGTACAAGGCTAAGTGTGAGATCTGTGGCAAGTTATATGGCGAATTGGCTGCGTGCAAGCCCGGCGCTGCTGCCACTTGCACCACAAGCCAGACCTGTACCGTCTGCTTCGTTGAGCTTGTAGCCCCTAAGGGCCACACCGAGGCAATTACCCCCGCAATTGTACCCACTTGTACTGCAACAGGCCTGACCGAGGGTAAGAAGTGTTCTGCCTGTGGCGAAATTCTGGTAGCTCAGGAAGTTGTTCCTGCAACCGGTCATGTACCTAATGTAGACACTGGCGTTTGCACGGTTTGTGGTTTTGTTTCAGAATGGAAATACAAAATCTCTAATGGAGAGGTTACCATTACCGGTTACACCGGTAACGCAACTGAGTTGGTGATTCCCTCGCAGATTAAAAACCTGCCGGTCACCAGCATTGGAGATCTTGCGTTCGAAGGTTGCACCGGTCTGACCAGTATCACCATCCCGGATAGTGTCACCAGCATTGGCAATTGGGCGTTCTCTGGCTGTTCCGGCCTGACCAGTATTACCATCCCCAATGGTGTGACCAGTATTGGTTCTTTTACGTTCGATGGCTGCACCGGCCTGACAAGCATCACAATCCCTGATAGTGTCACCAGCATTGGCAATTGGGCGTTCGATGGCTGCACCGGCCTGACAAGCATTACCATCCCTAACAGTGTCACCAGCATTGGTAATGCTGCGTTCTCTGACTGTTCTAGCCTGACCAGTATTACCATCCCCAACAGTGTGACCAGCATTGGTAATGCTGCGTTCTCTGACTGTTCTAGCCTGACCAGTATTACCATCCCCAACAGTGTGACCAGCATTGGTTTTGATGCGTTCTTTGGCTGTTCTGGCCTAAAGGATGTATATATCACAGACCCCAGTGCTTGGTGTAAAATTTCCTTTGTTTACAGTTATTCCAATCCTATGCGTTATGGAGATAGACTACATATTATGGACACCTCGGGAAATGAGGTTTCCAATGTAGTGTTGGATAACTCCGTAACTACAATCCCTGCTTATGCGTTCAGTAACTGCACCGGTCTGACCAATATCACCATCCCCGATAGTGTGACCAGCATTGGTGAGTGTGCGTTCTATGGCTGTACCGGCCTGACCAGCATCACCATCCCTGATGGTGTCACCGGCATTGGAGATGATGCGTTCTATAACTGTTCCGGTCTGACCAGTATCATCATCCCTGATAGTGTCACAACCATTGGTAATGGTGCATTTAGTTATTGCAACGATTTGACCATTGTCTGCAATTTAGGCGCTTATGCAGCGACCTATGCCGCAAACAATAATATTCCTATTGAATATATTTCGGTGGATTCTGTTGAGTCTGTTTCCATTCTCACATTGCCCAATAAATTGGAGTATAAGATGTATCAGTTGCTGGATACAGAGGGTCTGTGTCTTGCGGTATTGTTGGATGACGGCAGACAGATTGCGGTGACGGACGGCTACGATATTGACACCAATTATTTTGCTACTGCTGGCACAAAAGTGATTACTGTTAGCCTTGGCGACGCATCAGCCACATTTGAAGTCAATGTTGCTGAAAGCCCCTTGGCATCCGATCATCCCTATGCCAATAATGCTAACGAAACCTGGTACTATGTCCATCCCACCGATGCAGATCAGCTGAAGATTACCTTCTCCGCCGATACCAAAATGCAAATTAGCTACGATTATATCTATATATATGACGGCAACGGAAAGCAAGTTGGTAAGTACTCGGGAACCCAGTTGGCTAATCAAACTGTTACAGTGGATGGTAACAGCTTCTCCATTAAACTGATCTCTGATAGCGATTACACCTACTATGGCTTTGAAGTTGTTTCCATTGAAGCATTCGTAAATGAGAAACCCAGCCACGTGGAAGAAATTATCCCCGCAGTTGCACCCACCTGTACCGCAACCGGCCTGACCGAAGGCAAGAAGTGCTCCACCTGTGGTGAGATTCTGGTAGCCCAGGAAGTTGTTCCTGCAACCGGTCATACTCCCGGACAGGTGGTACTGGAGAATCAGAAACCTGCTTCTTACACCGAAGCCGGTTCCTACGACGAGGTAGTTTACTGCTCCGTATGTAATGCAGAGCTCTCTCGCGTGACCATTTCTATACCTGTGCTCACCGGTGCCGCAGCTGAGGTAGATGGCATTGGCTACGGCTCTCTGCAGGCAGCCATCGATGCAGCAGAGGCCGGCCAGACTGTAAAGCTGATGAAGGATATTCGCAATTCTGTAGGTCTTGTTGTTGCAAGCGGAAAGACTGTCATCATTGACTTCAACGGTCATTACTACACCGCATCTTCTGCCGCTGACGGCGCAATTCTTCTGGTAGAAGAGGGAGCAACAGTTAAGCTTATGGACAGCGTCGGTACTTCCTACCTGAAGGTTGAGTATAACGCCCGTAAGAACTTTATGAGCGTTGTTAAGAACAACGGCACATTGACGATCGGTCTGCTCACCCTGAACGGCAATAACCTGGATAACACAGGCGCGGCCGGCATTATCAATCACAATGAACTGATTTTGACCGATTACGCAACGGTTCTGGTTGGTAAGACTGTAAGCCATATGGTGAATACCGGTGATGTCTATAAGAAGATTGAACCGGATGCCTACCACTGGACAACAGACGGTAAGATGGAGCTCCACCAGTACGTAAGTACCAAGGTTGAAGCAACTGTCAATGAAGCCGCCCATACCCTCCATAAGTGTGCTTGTGGTCATAGCTATAAGTCCGGCTTCACCGGCGACAAGCTGACCGGTACGATCAAGAACTTGACCACCGGTTTGAGCTACTTCACGATCCAGGAAGCTTTGGATGCAGCCAACGCTGGCGACACCATCCAGCTGCTGAAGGACGTACGTAACGAAAAGGCTATTGTTATTGCAAGCGGTAAGAATGTAACTATCGACTTCAATGGCTATTGCTTCACCTGTAACAATGCAACAGAGGAAGCTACCATCGTGGTAGAGGAGGGTGCAACTGCAAAGCTTACCGACTCCCGTGGTGGCGCTTATGTGAAGATTGAATACTCCGCATACCAGCAGTTTATGAGTGTTGTCAATAATAAGGGTAGTTTGACTATTGAGAGAATTACCCTGAATGCCGGCAACCTGTATAATGCCGGTTCTGCAGTCATCAATAACAGCGGTGACCTGATACTCCGTACCGGTACTGTAATCAGCGTGAATAAGAATATCAATTCCGAACTGATTAACACCGGTAGTGTCACACAGACCGATAACATTCTCACCTCTACACCCGCCGGCTACCACTGGAATAACGGCGTTCTGGAAGCCCACACAGAAGGTGAGAAGCGGGTAGAGAACCAGAAGCCCGGCTCCTACGAGGAAGTTGTCTACTGCGTCTGTGGCGTGGAGATGTCCCGTAAGACTGTGACAACTCCCGTTGTTACCAACCCGGTTGCGGAAGTGAACGGCATTGGTTATGCAACACTGCAGGAAGCTGTTGATAATGCCAACAGCAAGACTGTGAAGCTGCTGAAGAACATTAAGAACACAACAGCAATCGTTGTATCTTCCGGTAACGTGACCATCGACTTCAATGGCTACTACTATACTGTAACAAGTGCTGTAGACGGCGCAGCGATTGTAGTAGGGGAGAGCGCAACTGTTAAGTTGACCAACTCCCGTGGCTCTGCCTATGTGAAGATTGAATACTCCGCATGGCAGCAGTTTACCAGTGTAATTAAGAACAACGGCAATTTGACTGTTGAGAAGATTACCCTGAACGGTGGCAACCTGTATAACGCAGGTTCTGCAGCAATCGTAAACAACGGCACATTGACCTTAAACGACAATGCAACTATCTCCGTAAATAAGGCAGAAAAGTTGCAAAACAACGGCATTTTGAACTAAATACCAAACAAAAGCGGCTCGCCAACCAGCGAGCCGCTTTTTTATACCTATTATATTTTATGCTTTTGGAACGGGGTGTCCAAGGATTTTTTCTACAATGGGAAGTAGTCCTTTGCCGTCGGGATGGAACTTGGAATTTTGTACCATATCATATCCAGGCAGGATGTTTCCCTCAATGAGTACGGGCTTGTCCGGTGTAATGGCTACATCCCAACCAATGTAGGCAAGACCTGGCTTAACTTTTGCCGCTTCAAGACAAATTTCCACAGCCTCCTGGAACATAGGCACCTGAAAACCGGGGAAGGCAGTTCCTGTGACCGGGTGACAGTCGTAATAGAGTCCTGTTTTGTCACAGAATGCAGGGAAGTCCAGCAAACCGTTTTCTCCGATTATGGTATACATGCCGCCGCTGGAGATATTATCTACGTGGTTGTTTCCGCTGCCTACACGGAGTAAAGCGTATAGAAAATGAGGAGTGTTATTTACATTCAATGTCACAATGCGCAGGGTATTTACACTTCCGGGACAGAGTTTATTCAATTCTTCGTGCTGAATTACAGACTCTTCAGCAAGGAATTGGCCATTTTTCAACAGGCGAGAGATTAATGTTTCAAAATCTGTGTTTTCGTCAGGTGTAATTTTCTCGACCCCGGTGCCGCCAAATTCAGAAACGGGTTTGACAAATATGGTATTTGCTTTCTCACATAGATTTTTAAGACCTTCAGCGCCACTTATGCGTAGGTCAATCCAATCTCGACCGATAAACGCCCCATAGGTTTCCATAAATTGAATCTTATCATTCATAATAGGGTACAGGGAGCGATCGTTTACCAATCTTGTGAGTCCGATGTTGTGATGCATTGTCATAAAGGTTTTCCGATTTTTGCCTTTATTGGTTGCAAAACCGAAAACGTGGTAATCCAAATAACCAACGCCGTATTTTATTGTACACCACACCATATCAATGAGAATCAAAAGCCTGTTTTTTCCGGTTTCCTTGTGGATAGCCTGAATATTCTGATTCATCCGCTGAAAACTTGCGCCTTTGACCCGTCGCATGATGATTTTTGCTTTGGATAATAAACCCATTTTTACACAGCCTTCCTTGATGATGGACATATACAAAAGCACCGCTGAATCTAAGTCGAATCAGCGGTGCGGTTCTGGTGCGAGAGATGGGACTCGAACCCACACGGCGTAACCACACGCACCTCAAACGTGCTTGTCTACCATTCCAACACTCTCGCAAATGACTTGGCTATTATAACTCGATACCGCAAGTTTGTCAATATGTTTTTCCGATGTATGCTATTGTAGTTTGCCCCGGTTTGTGGTATAATTTACTAAAATGTACGGGGAGGCATGAGCATGACGCGTTTTTTTGTAACACCTGAAGATATGCAGCCGAATTTCATAACTCTGATAGGTGAGAATGCTGCCCACGCAAAGGTTTTGCGTTTGAAAACAGGGGAAGAGGTGCTTGTATGCGATGGCGCCGGTAACGAATGTATTTGCACTGTTAGCGATATCAATCCTCAGCAGGTCAGCCTTGTGGTGAATAGCAGACAGCAAGCGACCACGGAAGCGAAGGTGCGGGTAACTGTCTATATGGCCTTTTCTAAGGGTGATAAATTTGAACACGTCATTCAAAAGGCAACAGAATTGGGCGCCTATGAAATTGTAGCCTTTCCCAGCAATCGATGTGTATCTAAGCCGGATGAAAAAAGCCTTACAAAAAAACTGGAACGGTGGCAGAAAATTGCCGCATCTGCATCGGAGCAGTCTGGAAGAGGCAGAATTCCTCAGGTTGTAGTGCTAAATAGCTATAAAGCTGCCTTGGAGCGGGCAATGTTGGCGGATTTAGCCATTTTGTTTTATGAAAATGAGCGGGCAACCACATTGCGTATGGCACTGGAAAACAATCAGTTCTCTACAATTAGCTTGCTCACAGGCCCGGAGGGCGGCTTAGAGGACAGGGAAGTGGAAACGGCGAAAGATATGGGTATGAAAATCTGTACCCTTGGAAGCCGCATCCTGCGTTGTGAGACGGCACCCCTATGTGCGTTGTCGGCAGTTATGTATGCCAGCGGTGAGTTTTAAAAAGGAATAAGAAGAATCGGATACCACGGTTTTGTGGTATCCGATTTTGCTTTAGCTTCAATTATTCTTCTTCGTTTAAACCATGCTTTAGAATCAGCAGGCGAACAATTCTGTGATTTTCTTCATCTACCTGCATAACCAGAATTGTGTACTGCTTGTAATCGAAGGCATCAAAGGGTACAGGCATAGCGCCAATCATCTCCACGGTCCAGCCGCCTACAGTAGCGCAGTCCGTGGTGATTTCGTCTTCGTCCAGTTCCAACTTGCTCATGAATTCACTGAGGTTCATATCGCCGGAACATTCAAAACGGGTGTCGTTGATTTCCTGCCATTCATTGACAATATCGTCATTTTCGTCCCAGATTTCACCAACCAGCTCTTCCAGAACGTCTTCCATAGTGACAATACCTTCGATACCGCCGTATTCGTCAGCAACAACTACCATGTGGGTTCTGTGGGAACGGAACTCATTCATAATGTCGTGCAGACGCATGGACTTCGGAATAAAAATAGGCTCAAGGAGCAATTCCCGTAAATTCACCGTCTTGTTTTCAGCCAGTTCTCTAAGCAGATGTTTAACATAGAGAATACCAACAACATGGTCCACGGTACGTTCATATACCGGGTAACGGGAGAACTGAGATTCGGAAATCACAGCAAGAATATCTTCAATGGGGTCGTTGACATCAAATCCCACAACATCAATACGGGGGGTCAGAATGTCACCGGCATCCAGGTCGGTAAACTCCAAAGCAGACTGAAGAAGTTCTGTTTCGTTTTCGTCAATAACACCTTCATCTTCAGCGGTGTCCAACAGATTTTCCAGTTCTTCTTCTGTAATAGTAACTTCCTGTTCGGCTTTTTTCTTCCAGATCATACTCAGCAGTTTTACAATTCCGCTTGTGAGCAACACGATGGGGAAGAAGACAATCATCAGGATCAGCAGGGGATAGGCGGCCATTTTTGCAAAAGGCTCACTAATACACCGGGCAACCATTTTAGGTGTGATTTCACCTACAATCAGAATAATGACTGTCATAACAACAGTAACAATAGAGGATGCCAGCTCATCAGCAATGGCCATAGAGGCTGCCAGATTTACAGCGATAACAGTTGCAACAGAGGTTGCGGCAATGTTTACCAGATTGTTGCCCACCAAAACTGTGGACAGTGCAAAGTCATAGTGGTTATAAATGAAACTTACCAACTTTTCAGTGGGAGTTTGCTCCTCACCCTCTTTTTTGACCTTCAACTTACTCAAAGAGGTATAGGCAATTTCCGTACCGGAGAAGAAGGCAGAGCCAATTAAACACAATACAATTAATATATATGCCATAATTCCGCCCTCCTTACATCAATTCCAGACCTTCGCTGGTATCGCTTTCGTCCTGAATATCGCCAACAAGTTCTTCAAGAAGGTCTTCCATAGTTAAAATACCGACTTTTTTGCGGTTTTCATCTACAAGAAAAACCATGTGCAGCTTGTTCAGACGCATTCTTTGAAGCAGAACGGAAATTTCTGTCTTATAATCAAATATGTAAGGCTTTAAGAGAATTTTACGTAAAGGTACTTTCTTACCTGTGACATATTGACTGAGAAATAGATTCACAGGAAGAATGCCGACAATATTCTCTTTCGTCCTTTCGTAGACGGGCAGTCGGGAGTGACTTTCTGTCTGCAGGAACTCTGCCAATTGGCTAATGGGAGTAGCTGCATTGATACAGACAACCTGATCCATAGGAACCATAATATCTTCAGCAAGCTTGTCCCGGAATTCAATGGCGGAATTTACCAAAGCCTGCTTTTCCGGCTCCAGAACGCCCTCGTCCTCAATGGTTTCAATGATGCTCAGAAGTTCTTCTTCGGTGACAGTCTTGGTTTCCTTGCCGGCTAGGATTTTGGAAAGCAGTGCGGAAATCAAAGAGAAAATTGCCGATACCGGAGTGAGCAACTTGATCAACAGCACCATACTGCCGGAGAAGAACAGAGCCAATTCCTCTGCCCGCGCTTTTGCAAGAGACTTAGGAATCATTTCAGCAAAAAGATAGACAGTGAGGGTTGTCAGTAGGGTGCCATAAATAACCTGTTCTTCACCGAATTGTTGCATTACCAACAAGGCGGACAAAGAAGCGCAGGCTGCGTGAAAGATATTGTTGCCAATGAGAATTGTGGTCAGGGTCTTGTCGAAACGGTCAGAAATCCACAGTACGCGCTTTGCTCTTTTGTTTCCTTTATCTGCTAAGGTGCGCATACGTACCTTACTTACAGCGGTGTATGCTGTTTCAGTTGAAGCAAAGTAACCGGAGAGCAATAAGAATAACACGTAAAGTATACAACTGGCAGGATCCACGAAAAAACCAACTCCTTTTAAAATAAAATCCAATATATTATAGTATGTGAATAAGAAAAAAGCAATCATTTTTTACTGTTTTTGTAAAAAATGAGTTAAATAATAGACATTTAGTAAAATAATATGGCATTAAGATGTTATTTGTGGTATTTACTGCCGGCCTGAATGGCTTCAGTTCGGTATAATTGCTCCAAAACCATCACTCTTGCAAGGTGATGGGGGAAGGTCATGGGACTCATAGATAGTCGGAAATCGGCCATATCTTTTAATCGTTGCGCCATACCGAAGGAGGAGCCGATCAGAAAACACACACTATTCTTTCCGGCAAGTTTGACGTTTTTTATCTTCTCTGCCAAATCCTCTGAGGATAACATCTTTCCTTCCGGTGTAAAGGTGCAGAACCAAGCACCTTTTGGGATTTTTTCGAGAATCGTATCCGCCTCTTTTTCTAATGCGGCAGAAATTTCGGCAGGTGAAGGGTTGTCCGGTAAGCGAACTTCCGGGAGTTCTATCAGCTGAAACTGGCAATAACCTTTTAGCCGTTTTTCGTATTCAGCTGCGGCAGAAAGATAAAACTTTTCCTTCAGCTTGCCCATAGCGATTAGTGTTATGTTGAACATTTTATCACATCCTTTTAAATGATTATATCACATCATTAATGGTTTGACTATAAAAAATCCACAGGGGCACCTTGTATATGGTGCCCCTGTGATTATTTCTCTTTTTCCATCAAGTATTTTTTACGGGTAGCCAAACCGCCGCGGATATGACGCTGCGCCTTGTTAAGATCAAGGACCTGACGTACCTGTTGGTAGAGTAGATTGTTGCACTGGGGAAGTCTTTGGGAAAGGTCTTTGTGTACAGTGGATTTGGAAATGCCGAAATGCTGAGCAGTATTACGGATTGTATCACCGGTTTCTATAATGTGCACAGCCAGTTCGCAGGCTCTGTCTTCGATTGTATCTGCCATATATTTCCCTCCCTGCTTATATCTACCGTGAAAAATTTATGATTAGAAAATGCAAAATATACCTGCTTGACATAACCGACAGAAAAGGATAAAATGAAGAAAAATACCATGTGAAGGAGGGTATTCGGTTGTTGAATTTAGATAAGAAAACATTGCGACGTATTTTTGTGGGCGCATGTTTTTGTATTATTTTGTACTGGCTGCTCCATGAAGAAGAACGTGTAAAATCTTATTTTAATGCTGTTTCCGGTGTAATAGCGCCCTTTGTTTTTGGCGGTGTGCTTGCCTTTATATTAAATGTTCCTTTGCGGGCTATCGAATCCGGATTGTTTAAAAAAGTATCCAACCGTGTACTTAAGCGGGTATTATCGGTGGCATTGACATTGGTTGCCTTGCTGCTGGTTATTTCACTGGTATTCTGGCTTCTGATTCCTCAACTGATTGAAACTGTGAACTCTTTGATTCCTAATCTTTCTGAATTCTTTGGTAAGGCTCAAAGAAAGATTACAGCATTTTTAAGTGACAACCCCCAACTGATGGATTGGCTGATAAACAATACTGATTTCACCTCTGTAAGCTGGGCCTCTATGGTTGAAAAGGCATGGAAAGTGTTCGGAAATAGTGTTTCAACAATTTTCAGCGGTGCGGTTTCTGCCATTGGCGGTGTTTTCTCCGGAATGTTTGATGCGATGATTTCTGTTGTGTTCAGCGTTTATTGCTTATTCCAGAAAGAAACACTGGCTCGGCAGGGTAGAAAACTTCTATATGCGTTTGCTAAGGAAAAGATTGCGGACTCTATTGTTCGGTTCCTCCGTCTGGCTAATTCCACATTTTCCAATTTCCTGTCCGGTCAGTGTGTGGAAGTTTGTATCTTGGGCGGGTTGTTCGCCGTTTGTATGACTATTTTCCGCATGCCCTATGTTCCTTTAATTAGTGTTTTAATTGCTTTAACTGCATTCATTCCCATTATTGGTGCATGGACAGGTTGTATTGTTGGCGCATTTCTGATTTTGGTGAAAGACCCCATGTTGGCGGTTGTCTTCGTTATAATGTTCCTAATCCTTCAGTTGATTGAGAACAATATGATTTACCCCCGTGTGGTTGGTACATCTGTTGGACTTTCCGGTATGTGGGTTCTTGTGGCTGTTGCTATAGGTGGAGATCTGATGGGTATCGTTGGTATGTTCCTGATGATTCCTGTGGTATCTGTCTTATACACCCTCCTTCAGGAACTTACCAACAAGCGCCTGGAGACATCTCCTGTGGATGCAGAAAAACTGCAGCCGCAACCTCCGGAATTGGTTTCCAAATTCAAGGAAAAACGTAAAAATAAGACAAAGAATGCAACTGATAAAAAACAGACAAAAGGATAAGAAAAGGCGATGGACTTCTGTCCATCGCCTTGTTTATATCTTTGTAAATTCGTAGTTTTCAAATTTTAATCGGTCGCCTATGTCAATGCCAAATGGCAGTAATGCAATGGCAACTTCAGAAACGACGCCTGTGGTGTCATACCTGACATAGGCGTAATCTCCACGAATATCTGTTACTGTGCAGAACATATATACTCCTTATGAAAACCCGCCCCTAAGTCTTAGGGGCGGGTAATGTTTTGGGAATTAGTCCTTATACATCTCAACCAACTTCTTCAGGTGCTCCCAACGTTCCTTAGCAGCAGCCTCGTTCTTAGCGAACAGGTCGGTTGCGCGCTCGGGGAACTCGCGAGTCAGACGAGCGTAACGAGCTTCGTTCATCAGGAATTCCTGGTAGCCGTCCTTGGGCTCCTTGCTATCCAGCTGGAACTTGCCGGACTCCTTGGAAGGATCGAAACGGAACAGGTTCCAGTAGCCGCAGTCAACAGCCTTCTTCATTTCAGCCTGGCAGTTCATCATGCCGCCCTTGATGGAGTGCATCTCACAGGGAGCGTAGCCGATGATCAGGGAAGGACCGTTG
>JAEIGA010013329.1_pt1 | contig 12510 bp, 11 predicted proteins | sample 9270691 | NCBI WGS metagenome assembly JAEIGA01 (sample SAMN17057246, study PRJNA624740) | gut metagenome | biome: biome; isolation source: fecal sample | host: Bos grunniens | place: China: Xizang | collected 2019
ATGGTGGATTTGAAAAAAGTGCAAATCGGCGAATTAACCAATTTACCGCAAAAGGTAAAAAAACAAACACCGAAAAAACAAGAGGCTAAGATCCCTCCCAAAAAGACGGAAAAACAAAAAACAACCGTCAAAAAACCGACTGCAAAACCTCAACCGAAACCCGAACCGGTTAAACCGAAAGAACAACCTAAGCCCAAAGACTCGGTTAAGGCGGTAGAGCCCCCTAAAAAACAAGAAAAACCGGTTAAAAAAGAGGTTAAAAAGGAACCACCTAAAGCAAAACCGAAACCAACCCCAAAATCCGAACCGGTAAAAGAACAACCTAAAAAGAAAAAATCAGATGGGTTAAAAAGTTTATTGGCATCCGTTGAGGATATTAAAAAGAATGCTAAGCCATCCACCACTGTTCAAGACACTCCACAAACCGGACAAGAAGTTCAAGAGGGTATTGAAGGCGGAACGGAAGGCAGTTTAATGCAACCCTTAACTATTTCTGAAAAGGATTTAATTGCCAACAAATTACGTAGTTGTTGGAATGTAGATGCAGGGACTCAAGGCATTGAAAATATCATTATAGAAATACGGGCCTATATCAACCGTGATGGAACAGTGCGAGATGTCAAAATTTTAAATATGAACTCTAATCCCTCTTTCCGTTCGGTTGCGGAAAGTGCCAGACGTGCCATATATATTTGTGAAGCTTTAGGGGATGAGTCTCCTTTTAAAATGTTAGCCGATAAACGGGGCGAAAACTATCAGGACTGGAAAGAAATTTATGTGCGGTTTAACCCGCTTGACGGAGGTGTGTATTAATGAAAAAAATAGGGACATTTATCTGTATCTTATTCATGGCATTAACGGTAAAAGCCGAATTAAAAATTGATGTTAGTGGAGCCCAAAGTGAACCAACACCGATTGCACTGCCCACATTTTCGGGAAATACATCACAAGCGGCCGACATCGGTCGACATATCACAGAAGTTATCGCAACCGATTTAGAAAGTTCCGGACTCTTTCGCATCATTGATGAAGACGCCTATATTCAAACAATGGACGGTGTCAATACTGTACCGAAATTTGCCGATTGGCAAGCTATCAAAGCACATGGATTGGTCCATGGAGAAGTACAAGATAACCAAGAAAATCTGACGGTTTCATTTCGTTTATGGGATGTTTATGCAATGAGCCAAATGGAGGCAAAATCTCTGACAACTGGCGTCAAATCATGGCGTAAAATTGCTCATGTAATTGCGGATGCCATTTATGAACGGATGACGGGTGAAACGGGATATTTTGATTCGGCCATTGTTTTTATTTCCGAAACGGGCCCACAAAAAAAACGCATTAAACGATTGGCCGTTATGGATCAAGATGGAGCTAATGTTAAATTTTTAAGTGATGGAAAGGATACCGTATTAACGCCTCGTTTTTCACCTAAAATGAATAAAATCACTTATCTGTCTTATAAAACGGGTGATGCAAAAGTTTATATTATGGATATTGATACCGGCAAATCCGAACTGGTCGGACATTTCAAAGGCATGACCTTTGCCCCCAGATTTTCTCCGGATGGAAAAAAATTGGTCATGAGTATAGCCGAACGGGGCAATACGGATATTTATGTATATGATTTGGAAAATAAAACACGGACTCGACTAACAAATCATCCGGCTATTGATACCTCTCCCAGCTTTTCTCCGGATGGGAAACAAATTGCCTTTAACTCTGACCGCAGCGGAAAACGCCAAATTTATGTGATGAATTCAGACGGAACAAATGTCAAACGCATCAGTTTCGGAGAAGGGTCTTATGCAACTCCCGTCTGGTCACCCAGAGGGGATTATATTGCCTATACGCAAATCAAGTCGGGCCTATTCCATATCGGTGTTATGCAAACAGACGGGTCAAAAGAACGATTAATTGCAAACGGATGGTTAATTGAAGCGCCGACTTGGGCCCCGAACGGACGGGTTTTGATGTTCTACCGAAAATCTCCATCAGATTCGTGGGGTAATAACGGTCGCAGTAAATTGTATAGTATAGATATCACAGGCCATCATGAACGGCTGATTGAAACCCCAAAAGATGCCTCGGACCCCGCTTGGTCGCCATTATTACACTAAAAAAAATCCCCTGTTTATGCAGGGGTTTTTATAACTTAATCAACTCGGCCATGACCTGTATTATTTTGTACCTGATGATTAACAGCACGTAATACACGTTCACAATAACTGTTATAAACAAAGGGGCGTTTAATATGATTTGAGATAAAAAATGCAGTTAAGGCGGAAGATAAGTGTTTTTTAAGAGCGACGTGTACAAAATAGTACACGAGCGAATTAAAAAGCGATTAAATCCCGTCTTAAATGCATTTTTTTGTTGATTTTAGAAAAAAAAGAGTTTTAAATACATAATATAACTTGCAAGGAGAAGAAACATGAAAACAAAAAATATCTTAGGAATCGTGGCTGTTTGCTTAAGCATTAGCGCTTGTTATTACTATAATCCGGAAGACAGAGGGGCTGAACGGGCCGAAAAATTGGCCATGAAACGCGCCCAAGAAGGATGTTTGTTGTTGGATGATCACGAAGCCTATAGAAATTGTATTATTGCAACAATGAAACAAAACTCTCCAAAAACATATATCATTGCCGAAAATTCTAATGGAGATCCGGTCGCCATCATTAAAAGTGATGTGCCGTGTGATGGAGCATGCCGCGCCTCACAAACTACTATTCAGACAGAGGTTAAAAAAGTTGTAATTACCGAACCGGCTAAAATCATCGAAAAAACAACTACAGAAGTTAAAACTCCCGATGTTCGAATTGAAGAGGTTGCAGTCCAAAAACCGGTTCAGGAACAACCGAAAGAAAAAACATGGTGGGACAATTATCAAGAAAACAAACCGGCTGATACCACCGCTCCGGTAAAGTGTCCGTGTGAAGATCCGAATGATCCATGCCCACAATGTGTGGAAAAATAATTTTTCAAAAACGCCTTGCTTTGTCTGGGCGTTTTTTTTATCAAAGAAAAACGAATATGACAAAAAACAATTTGCACAATCAAACATTATTGTACCAACTGATTTTTTTACATAGTCAGACAAATAATAAATTGTTTTTGGACATGGCTCTGACGGCTTTAAAAAATGGTGCCGATATTAATCAAGCCAATGAGGATGGAGAAACGCCGTTGCATTTGGCAACACGTTTAGAAAATAAAGATGCTTTTCGTTTTTTAATTAAAAATGGGGCTAATCGCTTTGCCAGAACAAAAAACGGCGAAACAATCGCAGACTTATGTTATCAGCAAACAATCAATCAAATGGCTAAAGCAACAAAAGTGGCACACCATCCGATATCATCTCTTCAAAAATTATACTCTTATGAGCGCTGATAACTTACGGAATAAATTATCATCCGTACCACTATTTTACTTGACTAAGAGATAAAAGTATGTTTTTTTTAGTAGACAGAGAGAAAGAGTCTCTTTCTACCCACCTTATCAGTGGGATTTTTAGAACACTAACAAAAAAGGATACACAATGTTTAAAAAATTATTTGCTATTATTTGCACAGTCTCTTTATTGGGTGCTTGTGCGTCTAAACAACAAGGAGCCGATTTATACGGTAATGCTTCCGGCGGTTGGAGAGAGGATGTAAATATTGCTGATTTACAACCGACATCCACGACGGAAGAATTTGCCGAAGAAGTCAATGCCGTTGTTTATTTTGCTTTCAACAGCGCCGCTTTAAGCGATGAAGCCAAAGACTATTTAAACGAACAAGCCACATGGTTAAATGACAATCCACGCACTTTAATCGTCGTTGAAGGTCGTTGCGACGAACGTGGTACACGTGAATATAACTTGGCTTTAGGTGAACGCCGTGCGAATGCTGCCGCCAGTTATTTAATCGCTAAAGGCGTTGCCAAAAACCGCATTAAAACCATTTCTTACGGTGCCGAAAGACCGGTTGTTTCCGGCTCAACGGAAGAAGCTTACGCTAAAAACCGTAACGCAACAACGGTTGCCTACTAATTTTTTGCAAAAATCGTAAAAAAACTTTTGCAAATGGCGCCTCTTACCTGTAATATGGTAAGAGGTTTTTATAATGGGGAATGATATGAAAAAATTACTGCTGAGTATTGCTGTCAGTTTATGGATTTTACCGGTATCGGCTCAAACAGGTTCGTCCTTGTATTCTTTACAAGATAAAATTGAACGATTGGAACATGATTTGATTTTGGTCCAACAACGGGTATATAAAGGACGAATGCCACAAGATGAAACACCCGCTGTATCGAATGAACAAGCCGATGAGTTATTGAACAAAATTATGGCTCAAGAGACTGCATTGAGTGATCTGACTCAAACGGTCGAACAACTGACACACGAGATAAACATCCTACAAGAAAATCTGAAAAAATTAAATGCCGATATTGATGTACGTTTTAATCTATTGGAAAAACAAGATAAACAAAAAAATGACTCGGTCGTTCAAAATGTCGTTTCTCAAAAAACACCTCAAGAACAATATGATGCCGCTTATACATTATTAAAAAAAGGGGAACATGTCGCAGCAGAAAAAGCTTTTTTAAAGTTCATAAAGGATAATCCAAAGCATGATTTAGCCGGCAACGCCAATTATTGGGTGGGCGAAACATATTATGCCAGAGGAAATTATGACCAAGCGGCACCTATTTTTGCGGAAGGATTTACAACCTATAAAAACAATTCAAAAGCGCCGGATAATTTATTAAAATTGGGAATGAGTATGAATAAACTCGGCAAAAAAGAGGAAGCATGTACGGCCTTTACTTCTTTGGCCGATGAATTTCCAAAAGCGTCTCAAACGTTAAAAGACCGAGCAAAAGATGAGGCTGAAAAACTGTCGTGCAATCAATAAAACAAAGTGATTTCAACAAAAAAATGGATTCGTTTTTCTTGCCGAAAAACGCCCGTATCGGCGTTGGTGTATCGGGCGGAGCAGACAGTTTATTATTAAGCATGCTATTAAATGAATGGTGTCAAAAAACGGGCAGAAAATTGGTAGCAATCACCGTTGATCACAATCTTCGCCCCGAAAGCGCAGAGGAAGCCCGTCAAGTAAGTACCCACATGGAAAACTTGCATATTGAGCATCACATTTTAACATATACGGGGAAAAAACCAACCTCTCGTATTGAAGAAAAAGCAAGAGAAATTCGCTACACTTTATTGGAACAATTTTGCACACAAAACAAGGTGAAATATTTGTGCTTAGCCCACCATTCAAACGACCAAGCCGAAACATTTTTTGCCCGCTTGGCACGAGGTAGCGGCGTCGACGGACTGTGTGCGATACATCCGACTTCTCAACGTAAAAAATTGGTTTTATTGCGTCCGTTGTTAGATACGGAAAAAGTCGATATTGAAAATACGTTAAAATCACTCGGAATAACTTGGATAGAAGATCCGATGAATTCTGATACGACTTTTGAACGAGTCAGATGGCGCAATCATCTCAAAACGCTGTGGCAAACGGGATTAACAAAAGCCGGTATCTTATTAACGGCTAAAAGAATGCAACGGGCAAAAGAAGCTTTGGATTTTTATGCCGATTTATTTTGGGAAAAATCAGTGCAAATTGATAACCGAGGGTTTGCAAAAATAAAAGAAAGTGATTTCCAAAAAATACCGTTGGAAATACGTTTACGGGTCTTATCTCGGGCACTTACCTGTATCGGACAAAGTGATGCGCCGTTATCTATGGAGGCGCTGGAAAAGGCACTGTCTTCCATGCGCAATCGTTTCACCTTGGGACATTGTCATATTATTACGGCCCACAAATATATTTTTATTGCAAAAGAACAAGCCCGACAACCGGCGCCGATGGATATTCCCGCAAAAAAATGGGTTGTATGGGACAGATTCCGTATTTGGAGCGAACAGCCGGCAGTTGTCCACAGCGGAACCGATAAAAAAAAGGAAAAGAAAATTCCCTATTTGGTTCAACAATCTTTTGTGAGAATTGAACCGAAAAAAACGCTTGAAAAAAATCAAAAACTTGATTATAACCTTAATTCATCACATATAAAAACTCTGGTAGAGTTTCTGACAAAGAAGGATATTTAAATGGCAAAAAATACTTCCGGTAAAAATGGTTTAATTTTATGGGTTCTAATCTTTTTGAGCGCCATCACTTTGGCGAACATTTTTGGCGGTCCGAATCCGATGGAAAATACACAAAAAATAACTTATTCAGTGTTAACGGATATGATAAAAAAAGGTGATGTGCTTAATATTGAAATAAAAGGACAATCTTTATCCGGTTTATTAAAAGGGGATAAAAAATTCACCTCATATGCCCCAAATGATGCCGGATTAGTCGCCTTATTACAAGAACATTCCGTGCCATTCAGTGCATCGGCCCCCGAAAAAGAAAAAGAAAGTTGGGGGATAACACTGCTGGCTTGGTTGCCAATGATTTTGTTTGTCGGTTTGTTATTTTTTATGATGCGTCAAATGACGGCCGGAAACGGAAAGGCGATGAGTTTTGGTAAATCAAAAGCCAGACTGTTGGGCGGAAAAAAGAAAATTACATTCGCCGATGTTGCCGGTATTGAAGAAGCCAAACAAGAACTCCAAGAAATTGTTGAATTTTTAAAATCTCCGTTAAAATTCGAACGTTTAGGCGGCAAAATCCCGAAAGGAGCTTTACTTGTCGGCCCTCCGGGAACAGGTAAAACATTATTGGCTCGTGCTATTGCGGGCGAAGCCGGCGTTCCATTCTTTACCATTTCCGGTTCGGATTTTGTAGAAATGTTTGTAGGGGTTGGGGCTTCCCGTGTACGGGATATGTTTGAACAAGCCAAAAAATCCAGTCCTTGTATTTTATTCGTAGATGAAATTGATGCCGTCGGTCGTCATCGTGGTGCCGGTCTGGGTGGTGGAAATGATGAACGTGAACAAACACTCAATCAATTATTGGTTGAAATGGATGGATTTGAAACAAATTCCGGTATTATTGTCATTGCCGCAACAAACCGTCCGGATGTATTGGACCCCGCCCTACTCAGACCGGGACGCTTTGACAGACAAATTATCGTTTCCAATCCGGACATTAACGGACGGGAAGCCATTTTAAAAGTACATGTTAAAAAAGTACCTTTGGCACCGGATGTAGATTTGGCCGTTATTGCCCGAGGAACCCCCGGTTTTTCAGGGGCAGATTTGGCGAATTTAGTCAATGAAGCCGCTCTGCTTGCAGCCAGACGCAACAAAACAATGGTCACCATGCGTGACTTTGAAGATGCAAAAGACAAAGTCATGATGGGGTCCGAACGCAGGTCATTGGTTATGGACGATAAAGAAAAAATGATGACAGCTTATCACGAAGCTGGTCATGCCATTTGCTCATTGCACTTACCGGAATCCGACCCGTTGCATAAAGTAACGATTATCCCGAGAGGACGGGCCTTAGGGGTAACAATGCAATTACCGGAAAAGGATAAGTACTCTCAATCTATGACCTATTTAACCAGTCGGTTATCTATCTTATTCGGTGGTCGTATTGCCGAAGAAATGATATTGGGCAAAGAAAATGTCTCAACCGGTGCCAGCAACGATATTCAAGTTGCTACCAATATTGCCCGTAAAATGGTTACCGAATGGGGTATGAGCGATACAATGGGACCGATTGCATATGAAGAACCAGAGGGACAAGTATTTTTGGGATACAGCATTTCCAAACGCAAAAATATGGCCGATTCAACTGCTTTGATGGTTGACAAAGAGATTCGTCGCATTATTGATGAAGCCTATAAGAAAACAGAAAAGCTGTTAAAAGAACACAAAAACGAATTGGATACTCTGGCACATGGCTTGGTGGAATATGAAACCTTGTCGGGTGAAGAAATTACCAAATTATTATCTGGTAAAAAAATCCGTCAGGAAAGCAAGAAAAAATCTACTATAAAACCAAGACCGACCGTTCCAACAGCAGGTGAAACGTCTGAGTTAGAAACAGTACCAGAACCAATTCCTGAAATGGCATAAAAAATACCCCCTCCTAAAAACGGAGGGGATATTTTTTACTTCATTATAGCAATTACCTATTGTAATGTTGTTTTTGTGCCATATGGACCACAGATTGATTGGCGCCCCCTAAAGTTGTGGTATGTTCCCCATTCCTTGCTTGTTGTATCAACTGTTGTTTTTCAACATTATTGGTTCTTGCTTGCGACAAACAAGCTATTTTCAAATGTTGTATAGGAGATGGCCCTGGCATTTCCTTTTTATTGGCATTTGCAACTTTGCGTTCATGATTTTTTTGCAATATTTCTTCATATTCTTGTGACAACCCTGTTTTATCAATATCTTGACGTTCAACACCATAATCAGATTGATAACGATCTAAAACTTTATTGTATTCTTCCGGGTTGGATAATACATTTTTACTCTGTCTTGAAAAATGTATCGCCCTCCCTAAAGAATTATTATCATAGTAAAATTTCCAATACCAATCTTTCATTTCAACACGCGGATTCATCAATTCCTTTAAATGGACGCCTGTTAAGGCCTTTTGTGCCGCATATAAATCACCGTTATTTTTCTTTAATGCATCTTGGAAAATATAATTTTTAGAGTTTTTAACCTTATTTTCGTTAAAAAATGGATTCGGTAAAAAGCCCCAAATCTTTTTCTTTTCAGCAATTAAATCACGTTTCATAAACCCCGTTATTTTATTTTCATCAGGATTTAACCAACTGCCAAAGTGTTTTTGACAAAAACGATTCGTTTTAAACCACGCATGAGTTTCGGCTTCACGCAATTTAGACAATTTAAATGTCTCATGAATCGAAAATATATTTCTATTGGCTTGATGTAGCGCATCTTGATTAGCATGTCTAAGTTCATGAATTAATGTCTGCTTTAATGAATTTTGATTTATTTTATTAAATGAATATGGTCGCAGTGATATAGTTTTATCTACATAATTATATGTTCCCTTCGTTATAAGCATATGTGGATCCATTAACATATCTTTCCAAGAAGCGATTTCCAACTTTACACCTTGAGGTAATCTAGAAATAATATCTCGCCCTTGATCAGTTTTTGCAATTTCATTCAAAATTTGTTTTAAGCGTTCTTCGTTCTTGGGATTTTTAGTGTTATTTTTTATACCATTTAACAAATTGTTTAAATTCTTTTGAAACATATCTTCTTTTGAATATACAGTCGTAGGTGCCTCTTGACCAACTGACAAAGGCTTTGTTTGATATTGTTGTAATGTTTCATTCAAACTCATGGGCACCTCACTCTATCCTTTTTAATTATATCACACAATGGCAAAAATGTCAAAAAAGGTCGGCAAATACCGACCTCTTTATACAAAGCAACACTTTGTTTTTATTACTTTTTCGTAAATGAAAAATTGGCTGATTTTTGTTCTAACTCTTTTGTTAAAGCATCTAATTGTCCACCGTTTTTTTGCAAAAAGGCACTGTATTCATTACGATAACTCATAGCCATAGAAACACCTTCTACAATAATATCTATAATTTTAAAATCACCGGATTTTGTTTGTTTTAAACGCCAAATAACTTGAACGGGTGGATTGTTTTCAATTGAAGAATCTACATATAGTTGATTTTTACCTTCAGCATTACGGCTGCCCGAAAAAACAATTTGTTGCCCCGTGTACAAATCAAATCTGTCTGCCCATGTTTTTGTTGTAAAATCAATAAAGGCATTCAAAAAAGCCTGCCGTTCTTCCGGATTTGCTTTGCGCCAATAAACACCCAATACAAACTGACCAATGCTTTTCATATCAAGTGCTTTTTCAAAAGCCGTTTTAAAGCGCGTATATTTTGCCTCCTGAGTATCATCAGATTGCAAAACATTGGTAATAATATCATCCGTTAAATTATTCACAAAAGCAACTGACGGTTCCAGCGCTCCTGCCGTCATTGGTACAAAAAACAACACACATATATAAGCAAATATTTTTTTCATAAAATCCTCCTATTCTTCCTCTTCAAATTCATCATCCGTCGGAAAATCAAAATCGTAATCTTGTTTTGTAACAACTTGATCTTTACCGATAATAACATTTGATTTTTCTAATTTATTTTTACGATTTTGGCGATACATAGACCGCATTGTTGCATAAAAATCCGTAGATCCTTTTTCTAGTGAATCTAAAAATTCTATAGCACCTTCACGCTTTGAAAAACTTTCCACCGCAAATTTGGAATAAAGCAAAACCGGTTCTCCTTTTAACGCCCAATCAAGCGGAGCCAAAACCGAATCGACACCCCATCCGACGGCCTCTCGAGGACTGGACGGCCCGATAACGGGTAACACCAAATAAGGACCGGCCTCTTTGACTCCCCATACATACAGAGTTTGTCCAAAATCAGGTTCATATACGGGGATATCGATTTCGGATGCCGTATCGGCAAAGCCAAAAAATCCAAACAACGTATTGGCAAAAAATCTACCTGCAATAGATAAAGCTTGTGCACCCTCTAGCTGAAAAACGGCATTCGCAAAATAAACAGGTTGCTTTAAGTTTTTAAAAAAGTTTTTAACACCCGTTCTGGCCATTTCAGGAGTTACGGCACGATATCCTTCTGCCACAGGTTTCAACACAGCCTTATCCATCACCATATTAAAGGCAAACATACTGCGGTTAAACGGTTCCAACGGGTCATTTGCCTCTTCATAAGAGCGCAAAGCATCCGGATTCTGCGGCGGACAAGCACACCCCGTTAAAAACATTAATCCCAAACAAACAAGCATTCCTATTTTTCTCATGCTCCCCCCTTTTGCGCATCAACAAACTCTAATTCTTCACGAATGGCGGGCAAAACATCATCTACCGTATCCACAAAACGCATTAAGTTTAATTGATGCGGTTTAATAAAACCGGCTTCGGACATTTGCTTTAACATTGTAATCAACGGATTATAAAAACCATTTAAGTTCACAACAACAATCGGTTTATCGCTGATTTGAATTTGGCGCAAAACCAAAACTTCAAATAATTCATCTAATGTTCCAAGCCCTCCCGGTAACACACAAATAGCGTCTGTTTGTTTAGTCATGGATACTTTACGATTGGACATCTTATCCCATACCTCAAACTTTTGAATAGCCGTATCCACTAAATCCGCCTGTTCAATCTCATAAAGTGTTCGAACCGTTGCTCCAATCACATACCCGTTATTATCTAACGCCCCTTTGGCTACGGCCCCCATTAATCCTTTACCACCGGCACCATAGATTAATTTGATATTATTTTGAGCCAAAATTGCCCCCATTTTTTCAGCCTGAGCCATATAAATCGGGTTATTTCCCTCACCACTGCCACAAAAAACAACGACTGCTTCTAATTTTACCATTTTTTCCTTGCTTTTATCTGTTTTTCTTAATACTTTGTTTACATATTTACCTTTATAATGCGAAAAGGTCAAGAAATAAAGAGGCTGTTTATGAAAAAAATATTATTTTGTTTGTTGATTTTAGTGAGTATAAACACTGTAAATGCTCAAGAAGAAATTCCGGTTTTTAATGATCCGATATCTGATACGCCGAACATCGGTCGGATGGCTCAACCACTCAATAAATTGGTTTTGACGCCGAACCCTTTGCCAAGTGTATCCATTAATTTATCTGGGCAAAAAGACCAAAAAAACAAACAGTTAAAAACGGCTCAAAAAACTGTTTCGGCAGAAAATAGCACGGCGAAAAATCAAACACCCGCCGCCACTCAAGGTAAGACGGAGTTTAACAGAACAACTCCCATCGTTTTTAAAACGGAAAGTGGTATCATGCCGATTAAACGCCGTACTCCCGCTACGGAAAAAGAAGAAACAACGTCCGACACACAAACGCAACAACCTTCTCAAGCACAAGAAAATGCCTCTCAAATAGTGCAAAATTATGCTTCTCAAACAACGGTAACAACCTCTTCAAATACAACTTCCCTGACGCAATCGGCTACGTCAAATACCGGATATGCCGCATCCACTCCACTGTTACAGTCGGCCGAGGCAATTGAAAATTTATTCGGAAAAACCCATGATGTTCGAGGTTTTGAATTATCCGGCCTGACTTTAGGAATGACGCCGGATGAAGTGGCCGAAATCATGGGCGAGATGGGCTTTAAAAGAACACAAGTTCGTTTTGGCATCCCAATGTTCCGTAGTGCTTTTTACGAACAAAATTGCCGAGACAGACGCGTTCATATTTTAAATGACGTCCGTAAATGTATTGAACGCCAAGCCGACAAAGATGACGTTAAATATATTTCGTCTATGACCTTTAAAAAAGCTCAAACAAAAGAATACATTCGCGTGCTGTTTTCATCATATGCCACAGACAACCAAGCTTTTAAAATCTACTATGAAAGTGAAGGAGATAACTCACTGACAATGACTCAGCGAAACCTGGCAAAACAACTGCGTCGTAAAGAAATGTTCTGGAATATGATGTTTGAAAATTATGGGTTGCCCGATGATTCC
>JAEIGA010013330.1_pt1 | contig 12509 bp, 5 predicted proteins | sample 9270691 | NCBI WGS metagenome assembly JAEIGA01 (sample SAMN17057246, study PRJNA624740) | gut metagenome | biome: biome; isolation source: fecal sample | host: Bos grunniens | place: China: Xizang | collected 2019
CAACACAGCATCTATTAACCAGAATACAACCGCTCAGGTTCAGAAGGTTCTTGATGCAATTGCTGAGAACAAGATCGATGCTCTTCAGCAGAAAGTAAATGAGCTTCAGCTTAGGGAAGCTATGAACGGCGTTGTTCGCTATCCTAACCAGTTCGCATATAATGCTGGTTCAAACCCGTTTTGCGGATGCGGTGGATGCGGATGTTAACAAAATAAGGAGGACAAATTATGTCTAAGATAGTATGGGACCAGGTTGGTCAGCATTTTTATGAGACTGGTGTAGATCACGCAGTTCTCTACGTTTACAATAAGACACAGAATGCATACGGCACAGGTGTAGCATGGAACGGTATTACAGGTATTACCGAAAGCCCTTCTGGTGCTGAAGCAACTCCTCTGTATGCAGACAACATTAAGTACCTGAACCTCATTTCTACAGAGGAATTTGGTGCTACAATTACAGCTTACACATATCCTGATGAGTTTGCTGTATGCGATGGCTCGGCAGAACTTGCTACAGGCGTAACAATTGGTCAGCAGGGTCGTTCCATGTTTGGTCTTGTTTACAGGACTGTTATTGGTAACGACACACTTTCCAATGACTATGGTGACAAGCTTCACATCATCTACAACTGTCTTGCAGCTCCTTCTGAGAAGGCGTACTCAACCATCAACGATTCTCCGGAAGCAATTGAGTTCAGCTGGGAAGTATCCACAACACCTGTTGAAGTTACCGGCAAGAAACCTACCGCTTCCATCACAATCGACAGGAAGAAGGCTGATCCTACAAAGCTTGCAAGTCTCGAAGATTATCTCTTTGGTACTGATGCTACTGTGGATCCTGCTCATGAGGCAACCGATCCTCAGCTCGCTCTGCCCAACAAGGTTGCTGAGTTCTTTGCAACTGCAGCTGCAGGCTGATTAACAACTGAATAATTGTGAAAGTCAACCACGTACCAGGGAGACTCCCAGGCCTGCGTGCCGTGACAGGCGGCATTTATATTTTAACATTCCACAAATGAAAGGAGAAACAAAAATGTTAGTAAAAGAAATCACTTACAAAGACTATGATGGAAACGAAAGAAAAGAAACAGCTATGTTCAATCTCAGCAAAGCCGAGCTTCTTGAGATGGAGCTTTCTACAACTGGCGGTCTTGAGCAGTATATTAACAAGATCGTATCCACGCAGAATGGTCCGGAGCTCTTTAAACTTTTTAAGGAGTTAATACTTAAGTCCTATGGTGAGAAGTCGCCCGATGGAAAGAGATTTATTAAATCTGATCAGTTATCTGAAGAATTTTCTCAGTCCCCGGCGTTTTCAGAGCTTATGATGGAGCTTATATCAGATGCTGAGAAGTGTGCAGCATTTGTTAAAGGCATTGTTCCGAGTGATCTTGGAGAAGCTGTAGAGAAAAACAACGTAGTTGCGTTACCTGAAAATAAATAAGGAGATGTAGGGGATGCTTGTGTTAGATATACCACCTTCTGGAATTGTAGAATATTATGATTCTGTAAATAATGAGTTTGTTTCCAGAGAACCATTTCCAGGAGCTAGAATCGAACTCGAGCATTCCCTTTATGCTATTTCAAAATGGGAAAGCAAATGGAAGATACCATATATTTCCAAAGAAGCTAAAACTGAAGATCAAGTAAAAGATTATATAAAATGTATGATCATTACTGAAAATGTTCCTGATGATGCGATTGATTATCTTACAGATGAAAATTACGTAGCAATAAACAATTATTTAAAAAATGATTGCAGTGCTACTAAGATAAATATGAACAAACAAGAAGGGAAAAGCCGATATAAAGGTGGGATGACGTCCGATGAACTATATTGTTCAATGGTTGTTGCTCAAATTCCATTTGAATGTCAATATTGGAATTTGAATAGATTATTGATATTATTGGAGTTGGTTGGAAGCAAAAATACACCTCCTAAGAAAATGTCAAAAGGCGATCTTATGAGACGTAATTCTAAGCTGAACGCTGCTAGAAAAGCAAAACATCACACCAGGGGGTGATAAAATATGACGCACAATCCGGTTATAAGTTTCGACGTTCATGGTGATTTTAAAAAAATAGACAGTTTTCTCGAAAAGATGAAAGAAGGTATTAATGTCGGGGTACTCGATAAATATGGAAAAATAGGAATTGATGCCCTTAGGTTATATACGCCGAAAGATACTGGTTTGACTTCCGAATCTTGGAAGTATAGGATAGTGCGCGACACAAAAGGAACCTCGATAGAATGGTATAACACGAATGTGCAAGACGGGGTTAGAGTTGCAGTTGTATTGCAATACGGACATGCAACTAAATCCGGAACATATATACAAGGAATAGATTACATAAACCCGGCCATGAGACCGGTTTTTGAAGAAATAGCTACACGAGCTTGGAAGGAGGTGACGACAGAATGAGCACACTTGTTGATGAAAAAATTGTGTCGATGAAATTTGATAGTGCTCAGTTTGAACGAGGGGTTCAGTCAGCGATACAGTCGACAAATAATCTTAAGAAAAATTTGAATTTCGATGATACCGCGGCATCCATGTCTGAGCTTTCTAGAGCTGCTAGTAGAGTAAATATGGATCCTCTGTTAAATTCTATAAGATCCATAGGTGATAGTTTTAATGCTGCCGGAATAGTTGCATTTTCTGTAATAAACAGAATGACGAATGCGGCTATAGATGCTGGTGTTAAAATAACGAAGGCATTGACTATAACACCAATGAAAACTGGTTTGAGTGAATACGAATTAAAGATGAATTCCACTCAGACAATAATGTCATCAACTGGTAAAACCATAGATGAAGTAAATGGTTATTTGAAAGAACTAAATGAATATTCTGATAGAACCATTTATTCATTTGCCGACATGACTAGCAATATTGGTAAGTTTACGAACGCCGGTGTTGAACTTGGTGATGCAGTAAATGCTATGAGAGGCTTGATGAATGAAGCCGCTATATCTGGAGCTAATGCTGCTGAAGCATCGAGAGCAATGTACAACCTTGCTCAGTCGATGTCGATGGGTTATGTTCAGCTTATAGACTGGAAATCCATTGAGAATGCTAACATGGCAACAATAGCATTTAAAAGAAATTTGGCAGAAACCGCTGTAGACCTTAAAGGAATACAGAAAATAGGGGATGATTTATACCAAGTCGGAGATAAAACGTTTACCATACAGCAATTATTTAAAGATGGATTGCAGTCTCAATGGTTAACTAAAGATGTTCTTACAAAAACATTAATAAAGTATCAAGATGAAACGACAGAACTTGGTAGGCAAGGTTATGCTGCCGCACAAGATCTGAAGACCTTTACGCAGATGATAGACACCTTAAAAGAGGCTCTTCAGTCTGGTTGGGCAGAAACTTGGCAGCAATTATTTGGTAATCTCGACCAAGCTAAAGTTTTATGGACAACAATAGGAACTGGTTTAAACAATCTTATAGGTAAGATTGATAATTATAGAAACAAAATACTTGAGGTAGCTAATAATCTTGGCATGAGAGAGAACATGTTCCAATCTCTCAAAAATGTAATGAAAACATTTGGTCAAATATTATACGCTATACAAGTTGCTTTTGAAAGAGCTTTTGGCGAAAAAGAAAGTCACAAAAATGTGACTGCTATGGGCTTCTTTGTTGATATGCTTTTGAGGCTTTCTAAAGCTATACGAGATTTTACAGAAGGCTTAATATTAACAAGTGACGAACAGAACGATCTGGTTATTATATTTGAGGCTGTATTTTCAACAATAAAAACATTGATCGTGACATTCCAAGATCTATATGGTGTTATAAAAAACGCTCTTGGAATAACCGAACCATTTGCAGTAGTATTAAGAAAAATAGTAGTTACTGCAGCTGGTGTAATAATTGTAATAAATAAAATATTACAAAAAACAAAAATTATTTCAGGCACTCTTAAATTAGTCGCCACATTATTGGGATTAATTGCAGTTGGCTTGGTTTATTTGGTTGAAAGTATTATAAATGCTGTTGCTAATATGCCCACATTCGGACAAATATGCGATGATATTTATAAATCCTTATCAAGTCTTGGTGCCTATCTTGAAAATTCGGAAGGAGTAATACCGAAGCTTTTAAACAATATATTTGTAAAGCCATTTGCATATATACTTCGATCGTTGAATAAAATCGATTTGATAAAGATTCCGAAACTAATAATAGGAGCTTTAATCATATCGTTTACAGAACTAAAAAATGTGATATATGGATTATTTTCAGGAGAATCCTTTGATGTTTTATCACCGGTTAAAAACGCATTTACCGGTGTTGCCAATTTCATTGGTGGATTTAACTGGACACAAGTTTTGAAAGTAAGCGGCTTTTTTGCAGCTATGCTTAGCACATTTGTAATGCTTGCTAACGTAACAAAATTGATCGATACTATTTGGAGTTTTGCAGCGACTCTTAGAAATCTTGGCAATGCGATTTCAGATGTAATGCGGTCTTTTGCGAACTTTATAAATGCTCAAGCTTTTGACATGTTTACGGAATCTTTAAAGAAGATTGGAATAGTCATAGCTGCAATAGCTAGTCTTTCATTAGTATTTGGTCTTCTTAAAGAAGATAATTTCAATAGAGCAATGGTCGCTATGGAGAGATTAGCGATAGTTGTATCGACTGCAACCGCCGTTATAATGTCGATCTGGTATATAATGGGTACTATAAGAACTATCGGAACTGCAAGAAGTGTTGATAGTTTTGCTGATGCTATAGCTGTAATAGGTAAAACATTTGCATCTGGTGTTACGGCATCTTTAAAAACAGTTTCGAAAGGTATCATGATAGAATCGATATTAGCAGGCGTAGCAATTGCTATGGTTGGCATAGCTGCTTCATTATCGATAATAACTAATACCATGGATTCAGTTGATGTAAATAAAGTGAATTCAATCGATGTTCTTTATACATCGCTAGCAGCGTTAGTAGCTAGTGTAATGGCTCTTAGCATGACCGCTAAATTGATATCTGATAAAAACGTTTCAGAAAACATTAATGCTATGACATTACAGATATTATCTATAAGTGCATCAATGCTTTTAATGTCATTGGCAATAGAACGTTTAAAAGATGTCGACTGGAAAATAATAGGTGAAATTTCAGCGCTTATTGTTGTTATGGGTATTGAAGTTGCTGGATTATTAATAGCCGCAAACTATTTGAATATGAAAGGAACTTCTGCTCCGTCAACTGTATTGGCTGGTGCAGCAATGGTTATGAGTATAGCATTGGCGTTAGATGTTTTAACGGCATCGTTATACGTTCTCGCTATGGTTCCATTCCCATCACTTTTAAAATCTGGTATAGCAGTTGGCTTAATGATGTTTGGTCTTACTGCAACAATAATGACACTAACGTACGCTACCAGATCTTTTACCGTTACAGCTAAAGGACAGGGAAGCATCCTTTCTGAATGTATAGATGCATTAAATGCTCTCGGTTTATCTGCGATAATTTTGTCTTTGGCTGGAGCTATATGGATTTTATCAGATTGTTTACAGCGAATTGGTGAGATGGATTCTGAAGTAATTCAAAATGGATTACTTAGAATGGCAGGAATAATGGCTGCTTTTACGGCATTTGCGTTAGTTTTGGTAAAAATGTCATCAAAGGCATTAGGAAATGCTGGAACTTTTTTCTTAGGTTTAGCATTATTGCTTCCGTCATTTGCTATAGCTATAAAAAGAATAGAATCATTGGATTGGGCAAGTGCAAGTGCTAAAATTTTGGCAATGTCGGCAGCTATATTAGCTATGGGTGCCGCAATAAATTTAGCAGGCGAGTTCAAAAAGTCAAAAGGTATAAAAGCATTCGCTGGATTATCATTAGCGATCACGGCTCTTTCATTATCCATGATAGCTCTTACATTTGTCGATACATCAAAAATGCTGGCTGTATCCGGTGCTTTATCTTTGGCTATGCTCGCTTTAGGTGAGACATTTAAATGGATGTCAAAGATTGGGGATGCTAAAACCGTTATAGCAACAATGATTTCTATAGCTGGTATATTTACAACGTTATTAATAGTTGGAAAAATAGCGGAAGATCCCGGAATTAGGGTTGGATTAGCAGCAATAATGCTTAATACTCTGTTTCTTATACAGGCAATGGGTATATTCACAAAACGAATAAATTCCATTGCCGCAAGTGATACATTGAAAGCATTAGGCGTGTTCGTTTTAAGTGTTGGCGCATTAATGATATCGTTAGGAGCTGCTTCTGCTTTCATAGAACAAAGTGGAGGAATTAAATCTGTTCTTGTTGTACTTGGGTCAATTACATATTTGACAATATTAGTTTTAGCAATATCAAAATTAATGACCGGTTTTGATAAAGTATATACAAACGCTCTACCTGGAAGAAGAGACGCAACAAAAATGACGCAAAGTTTTGCGGCGTTGGCAGTTGTTATGACCGGCATGGGAATACTTATGGCTAGTCTAGGAGTGGCGTCAAAATTTGCTAAAGGTAACATAAAAACCGTTATAGCGTTGAGTCTTGTTACAGCTGGACTAACCGCTTTATTGTTTGCAGTATCTGAACTTGCTGCTGGAAAACTTCAAGGTAAGACATTCGCTAATGCGACAAACACGTTACAATCATTAGGAGTAATTCTCTTAGGAATGTCATTAGTTATGGGGGCTATAACTATGTCCGCATTAGCTGTTAGACATTTCGATCTCATAGATGAAGTCGTTCTCCTTTCATTTGGTATTGCTGCATTAGGGTTGGCTGTTGGATCCATGCTTGATGGTATACGTAAGACAGCTAATTTGAAGACGAATGAAGATGCTTTGAAACTGTTTTATTCAGTTTTGGCGAGCCTTGTATTGGTAATATCTGGTATAGGCATATTAGCTACAACAGTTGCTAAACATAATGTAAGTGATAAAACACTTGCGATCATAACTGGCTCAATATTTGCTATAACCGCTCTCGTTTCAGGAATAATGCTTGCAATGGCCAAAATGTCAAAAGAAAAGCCAGATGGTAAAGATAAAGACAAAATGGCTCCTGAAGATATCAAAATGATACTTTCCCAAGTTGGCATAATACTCGCTGAAATCGGAGGATTAATAGCTGGTATAATTGTGGCTACAAAATACATCGATGTTGGAGCAATGGACTCTGTAAAAGCCGCTGTAACATATGGTGTTGGTGTTGCTACTGCATCAGTTGCTCTATTGGCTGGAATGGCAGCTGTAAAGAAAGAGTACGATGAATTTGAAGTAGAAGAAGATGACATAAAGTCCATAGGTAAAACCGTAGCACAGATAGGTCTCTTCATAACTATGATATCTGCTGCACTTACTGTCGCTTCAAGATATTTAAATAGTGATGCTGATATTGAAAACCTTGTAAAAACATCTACATTATTCTTTGGAGCATGCGAAGTCTTGTTAGCAGGAGTAGCAGGTCTTGCTAAGTTGATGTCGATGCTAGAAGGAGAAGCAGAAGACGCCGAAGAAGATGAAGAAGGAGCCGAAGAAGCATCAGATGGCCTCGATATAGACGAGATTTTAAAGAAGTTAATGGTTATGGCTGGAATGCTCGGCGTAGCTACACTTGTTTTATCTCAAATATCTAAAATTTCTCCGAGTGATGCATCAAACGTTATGAGTTCTGTAACGGCTGCATTTGTTTTGTTTGCAGCATCTGAAGCATTAATAGCTGGTGCGTCTGGATTAAGTATACTTTCTAGTAAGTATTCTTTAACTACTGAGCAACTAACAGAAGCTCTTATAGAAGTTGGCATTGTTGCTATAGCATTGGCTGCACTTGCTGTTATATTGTCTGCCGCCTCAGGATTGATGAAAGAAGGCGGAAAACTAATAGGAACTGTTTCTGCAATGGTACTCATTTCATTGGAAATTGGAGTTTTGGCCCTTGCATTAGCAGGTTTGGGAGCATTGCTTGGAGAACTTACTGCCGGTACTGGAGTTATTTCTCTCATAATTGGATTAGCTGTTATGGGTGTTGTAACAGTTGCTCTATGGGGATTAGCAGCTTTATTGGCCAAAATGAATAAAAGTGTTGGCGGTGATATGTCGGCAATACTGAAGTTCTCGATTGAACTGGCAGCAGCACTTACATTCATTGGTATTGCAGCAGCTGCAGCAACAGTTGCTGGAGTGGCATTTGTTGCTGGAACAGTAGGAGCCCTTGCCGGAATGATGTTCTCCGTTGCAACAAATAAGTTTTTGGAACTATATTCTGAAATGGCAACAACTTTCGGGGATTCAATACCGGATATTGTTCAGTTCTCATTGAATCTTGCAGAATTATTCTTATCGCTCGTTCCAGTATTTACATCATTAGCTGCACTCGCTATATTTGGTCCATTCGCAGTTATCGGTGCAATTGCTGCTGGTTTAGCAATCGGGGCATTGACCGGTCTTATTTTTGAGATGCAATTCTTAGACAGTATAATCAAAGAACATAATGTTGACTTTGATAATACTATAATACCATTTGCTGATAGTTTGAGCAAAGTATGTGATGCGTTGATGCCAGTAGCCATTTCTCTGGCTGCAGTTGGTGCATTATCATCTTTAATAAACAAAGGAACTGGTAGTATTATAATAGTTCTTGCTGGCGTAGCTATAGGTGTGCTTGAAATCGCCGGTATAGGAGTAATATTCGATAAATTTGGAAGTTCTATATTGTCACTTGCCGACTGGCTTAACAAAATAGGATCAAAATTAACCAATACTGTGTTTAATGCATTAGACAGATTTTCTAAATTTGTTACGGCTATATCTAAAGCAAACTTGTTTAAATTAATGGCTGCTGCATCAATAACAGCAATAAATCCGCTTGCTATAAGCGGTTTCGCAGCAATATTATTAGGCTTGTCAAAATATGGATTTGCACTTAAAAAGTATGTCGAAAGTGTAAAAGATATCGATGATTCCGATTTTGGCCCAGCAAAAACTGGAATTGAGTTTCTTAATAATATAACCGAAGCAGTCTCCAAAATAAATAATACCGCGTTTTCGTTAATTGGCTTTTATTTCGGTAATAACGATCTCGGCCAATTGGCAGAAGGATTGGCAGCTTATGCTGATGCGATGTTCGGTAGTGATGGATATGTTGAGAAGATGAAAAATGTAGACGTATCGGACATCGAAGAAGGTGGCAAAGCCGTTAAGGGAATACAATTCCTTAAAACAATAACGCAGGCAATGACCGGATTCGTATGGACTTCTGGAAGTGTTCTTGCACTGTGGATTGGAAGTAATGACTTTGGAAAATTAGCAACACCATTGGCTAGTTATGCTGCTGGATTGAATTCATTTAATTCTACATTAAATGATGGACTTGATTATGATAAGATGCGTACAGCAATAATGTTCTTGCCTATAATAGCATTAGCATCGCTTGGCATCTTGGATACTAAAGGAAGTGTTTTAGGATTCTTAATTGGCAATAGAGATTTCTCATATCTTGGACCAGCATTAGAATCATACGGCATAGGTTTAGCGACATATAGTAATGCCATTAAAAATGTCGATTTTGATAAAGCAAGCGAAGGAATAGACTTTTTGCTCAAAATAGCAATGCTAAGTGTAACCTTTGTAGCTAGCGCAATAATGACAATCGGTGAAGTTCTAATATACGTTGCTACTGGAATAGCTACCGCATTATTTATAATATTTTCTGGCATATCTAAGATTGTTGATGAGCATGAAGAGACTGTGCAGAAAGTAGTTGATTATGTTGGGCAGATATGGGATTCTGGAATAAAAGATATTTTCGATTTGCTTGACAGAACTATAGGAAGTTCTGAATGGGTTGGAACTGTACTAACTGGATTAACAGACTTCACATCAGCTCTTGCTGAGTTAACGACAGCAATAAAAGAGTTTATAACAGAAATGGATAAGCTCGACGATGACGAGAGCACAAACGGTTTCCAAACCTTGTTCAAATCATTGAGTGATATTGCCGGTGTTCTTGGAACCATACTCGAACTTTTACGAGGTATTGTTGAACTTGCAAATCCGATTCTTATGATAGCGGAAACGGTCAATGGTATGGATCCAGCTATATTTCAAGCTCTTGGAGTATCTCCATCAGAAACATGGGCTGAATGGACAAATCAAAATAAAGATGCGGCAGAGGAATCTGGTAGAGAAATTGGCGAATCGCATGTTAAAGGCTTACAAGACAGTATGCGAGAAGGATACGAAGAACTTCCATCTCCTCCTGCAGGTGCTGGTTCAGTAGATGCTTTAATGAAACTGCGGGCTCCGCAGCAAAGGGCCAAATCTATACTTCAAGCGAAGAAACTTGGGGAATTGCTGGCTAATAGCGAAACTGAGGCTTACATTAATGAGAAGATGCATGGTAGACCGCAGCGTCTTCGTAATAATGCAACTACATTCTTAACGGAGGAATCTACTGAAGCATCTGGTCTTGCTGGTTTGTTTAGTGGAACTGGTTTTGGTGAAGGCTTCTTAGAAATGGCAGTTGCTAAACTTTCTACATTTATGGACTTCTTAGTTGACAATTTACCTCCAGAAGTTCTTGATACAATAGAAGGACTTCTTGGATGGGATCCCGGAACTATAAAGAAGAGCGTTGATGCTATAAAGGGTGGTCTTGAAGCTCTTAAGAATGGGGATTGGAAGAAAGCACTTGGTGACACATTAAGTGGATTTGGCATAGACATATTCGATGAAGAAGGTAATTTAGATGTAGAAAGCCTTACTGAAAAAGCTAAAGAAGCTCTTGGATTAAATGGTTTCGATAATACATTCGATCCGAATGAAACTATCGAAGAAAAAGAAGAAGAGCGCCTTCTTAGTGAAAACCAATATTGGGCTGATTTATTAGAGATTCGTAAAAATGGCGCGGATGGATGGAAGTACCAGGATATGGAGCTTGCCGATTTCCAGCAGCAGATACTCGATGAAACTCAGTCCATGTACGATGAATACTTCAACAACTTGGAAAGTTCGTACAGTTCTTTCTTAGGAAGTAACATATTTAGTGAAGTTGATATGGGCTTTGACCCGGAGAATCCATTTACAAAGGATGAAATGTTCCAGAATCTCCAGGATCAGATAACTCAGCTTGATCGTTACACGAATGTAATGAATAGTTTGAATGATCGAATTGATACCGACGAACTTCGCGCTACAATAAATGCGATGGGAGTTGACTCGATTGAAGAACTTGAGACACTTAATAGCCTTAGTGAGGCTGAACTTGACAATTATGAAGCAATGTATGTTTCTAAGATGGAAGCTGCGCATAGAGCTGCTGTAGCTGCTAACGATCAGAGTTATAGAGACACGGTTGACGGCATAAACAGACTCCTTGGAACCAATCTTGATGGTGACGCTATAATGCAGATGTTTGACGGAACGATGGCATCACTTGATAATATTGTAACTGCTAATCAAGCAAAGATAAATGCTATAGGTGCTGATATTACAGCTGGTATAGCTGAAGGTATGGTTACAAAAGGCGGTTTAGATCCTTTAGATCCTGCTGCTGCAACTTTGTATGAAGCAACTGATACTGCTTGTAGAGGAACTGGGGCATTTAATAGCAATTCACCAGCAAAGGCTATGTATCCACTTGGACGTGATATAACAGCTGGTATAGGAGTCGGCATGACTGATGGTCAATCTATGACCCAAATCAAGGCGTCGTCTTCTCTTATAGCAGCATGGTATAAGTCTGAACTTCGGGGTAAATACCAGAATTTTGTTGAATGTGGTAGATATTTGATGCGTGGATTGCGTGAAGGTATCGATGAAGGTCGCGATGGTGTTCTGAGGGCCATAAAGACAGTATCCGACAAGATGATGGTTCTATTTACAGACGAAAACGGTATCGAGTCACCTTCTAAGGTATACGCCGAGTTTGGTAGATACATCGACGAAGGTCTTGCTAACGGTATCCTTGATAATACTGGTAACGCTGAAAATGCAGTTCAGCAAATGTCTTCAAAGACACTTGGTATAATGCAAGATGCAATGAGTTCAGCATATGATGCAATGAACGCAGAGACAGTTCCTTCAATAACGCCTGTTGTTAACATGAATAAACTTCAAAATGGATTACGCACAATGGATACTGCGCTTGCTGCTCAGAGGTCATATCTTATGGCTAATGCAGCTAATGCAAGTATCGATACGAGCGTCCACAAAGAAGTTAGCATAAACAACCAGGCTGCAGTAGATGCAATAACTAGATTGAACGGGGATATTCTCAACCTCGGTGATAGGCTGGCCAATATGCAGATTATGCTTGACACGGGCATAGTTGCAGGTCAGATGGCTCCGGCAATGAATTCGGAGCTCGGAACATTAATGTCAAGGAGTATACGAGAAGGAGTAGGGTGATGTATCATTCTTTATATTTTGTTAAGTTAGACAAAGACGAAGGAATAAACACCTTTGATGAGTGGCACATAGTCCCTGACTCTAGGCCTCTCTTCACGCCCCCAAC
>JAEIGA010013331.1_pt1 | contig 12509 bp, 10 predicted proteins | sample 9270691 | NCBI WGS metagenome assembly JAEIGA01 (sample SAMN17057246, study PRJNA624740) | gut metagenome | biome: biome; isolation source: fecal sample | host: Bos grunniens | place: China: Xizang | collected 2019
ATAGCCCGTCAGGTAGGATGTCCTGTATATATGGGATATTTTGACTGGGGCACCAAAAGAATAAGCCGTGGACAGAAAGTAGAACTCACGGATGACGCTAAGGCCGACATGGCACGCATTCAGGCTCTATATGAGGACATGCATCTTGTCGGAAAACATCCGGAAATGTACATAACTCACTAAACCTATTTATTTTATGATTCAACTTTATAAGCGTATGCAGAGAATGAGGGAGAAGTATGTAGATACTCTCGCAAAGCTCTATGAGTACGCGACAACAGTGTACTCGAAGAATCAGTACACTCAGTGGTATGACACCAAGGAAGGTGGATATACCTACAATTCCTTCAAGGGAAAATGTGACAGCCTCTCAAAGAAGCTGACTCAATACGGTATCGGAGCAGGTGACAAAGTAGCGATCCTTTCGCAGAGCATGCCTAACTGGTCTGTGGCATTCTTCAGCCTCGTACCATTCGGCAGGATCGCGATTCCTATTCTTCCTGACAGTTCAGAGAATGAGGTGACCAACATCATCAACCACTCTGAAAGTAAGGTCATCTTTGTCTCAGAGAGACTCAAAGGCAAGATAAACCAGGAAGTGATGGACAAGATGACTCTGGTCATCGACATGGACACATTCGAGGTTCTCAAGGCAGATGACGAGAAGTTCACATGCGACGGAAAGACATCCATTCCGACACCGGATGACATCGCAACCATCATCTATACTTCTGGAACAACCGGAAGCGCAAAGGGAGTAGTCCTCAGTCACCGTAACCTCGCATCGAATGTGATCACATGCTACCATTCATGCAAGAGGACAGAAAAGGACAGATGGTTGTCTATTCTTCCGATGGCACACACTCTCGAGATGACCCTCAGCATGCTCTATCCTATGTATTGTGGTTCCACTGTATATTATCTTCAGAAACCGCCTGTACCTTCGATCCTGATGAAGGCCCTGAAGATTGTAAAGCCGACCACAATGCTTACAGTGCCTATGATCATCGAAAAGGTATACAAGGGCAGCGTGCTTCCTACAATAAAGAAGAGCCGTACACTGACCTGGATGAACGAGCACATGAACGGACTTATGTGCCGTATCATCGGAATGAAACTTAAGGCTACATTCGGTGGACATGTGTCATTCTACGGTATCGGTGGTGCCAAGCTTGATCCGGAGGTGGAGGCATTCCTTCTCAAGGCAAAGTTCCCATATGCAATCGGATACGGCCTTACCGAGACTTCCCCACTGCTTGGATATGCAATGCACGGATGGAGGGCTGTAGGTTCGTTCGGATATCCTGTATATAATGTAAAGCTCAAGCTTCACAATGTAGATCCGGCTACAGGAGAAGGTGAAATTGTTGCCAAAGGTCCTAACGTGATGCTCGGATATTACAAGGATCCGAAGAGAACCAAGAGCGTATTCACAGAAGACGGATGGTTCCGCACAAGCGACATCGCCGTTCAGGATGAAAAGGGTCGTTTCTATATCAAGGGACGTAACAGCAACATGATCCTCGGTCCTTCTGGTGAGAACATTTATCCTGAGGAGATCGAGAACGTGATCAACAACGTGGAAGGAGTGAACGAATCTATAGTTGTCGAGAGAGATGGAAAACTCGTTGCTCTCGTGCAGCCTCAGGACAACTTCATCGAGTGGGACAAGGAAAGTGAGGACAAACTCTACGAAAAGCTTGATGCATGGAAGGACAAGGTGCTTAAGATGGTGAACAAGAATGTCAGCAAGGCGTCACAGGTAAGTTCAGTAGAGGTCATGAAGGAGCCGTTTGAGAAGACAGCGACCCAGAAAATCCGACGCTTCAAGTATAAGGATTCAGCCCCTACAGTAGAGGAAGAGAAGAAGGATAAGTAAACTTTTTTTCGAAAATATACGGTTTTACACCAAATTTGTATAGGACGTTTCATAACACAATTTAATTTTAGTGGTTATGAAACGTCTTAAATTTTTATTTGGAGCTGCGGCTCTTTTTGCTGTCGCTTTGACAGCCTCCCCTGCATTGAATGCACAGGAGAACGGAAACAGGGATATGGACGGCAAGATTGTCCGTGGCCCTTATGAAACAAACCGCTTCGGAGACAACTGGTTCATCGGAGTCGGAGGCGGTATCAACATCTTCCTTAACGAGGGTTATGACATCCGCATAGGACCAAGCATAGATGCTAACTTCGGAAAATGGTTTACTCCATCAGTCGGAATGCGTATCGGCTATCAGGGTTTCAACACAGGAGCCTGGAGCGATGAGCCTGGCGTACTCGGTAGTGTGCTGGATACAGACCAGAACCAGTATCTGCAGAAATTCGGCTATATGTACATTCATGGAGATTTCCTATGGAACATTTCCAACGCATTCAGCGGCTATAAGGAAACCAGATTCTGGAATTTTGTACCATATCTTCACAGCGGGTTCTTCCGCTCATATGGCCTTGACGGTACAAACTTCATCGACAATGAGTTTGCAGCAGGAGCAGGTCTGTTACATAATCTGAGATTGAGCGACAGATTGGATCTCATAATTGATATGAGGGCAACATTCGTCAACGGCAGAGTAATCGGCAATGACGGGGTGGGTATTCTTCCTACAGTGACAGCCGGTCTCGCAGTGGACCTCGGATGGCCTAATTTTGTAAGGACATCCACTATAATCGGGGCTGTGGAGGTTGCAAATATGGAAAAGACAGCCATTCTTGAAGCAGCGATTGCGGCTCTTGAAATTGCGAATGCTTCTCTTGAAGACCAGAATGCTCAACTTACCAAGACTAACAAGAAGCTCACCAAGCAGGTAAATCAGATGCAGAATGAGGTCAAGATGGAGCCAAGCCAGTTCTTTGAGGGCATGACACCAGCAGCTGTATACTTTGAAATTGGACAGACCACACTGAGCACAAAAGAGATGCAGCATCTTGATTTCCTTGCAAGGAATCTGATTGCAAAAGCTGATGCAGAAACAAAGATACTCATTACTGTAATGGGATCGGCAGACAGCAATACAGGCACACTCAAACGCAATCAGCACCTGAGTGAAGCACGTGGAAAATATGTATTTGACATCCTTACAGCAAAATATGGCATCTCTCCTGACAGACTTACAGTAAAGACAGAAGTAGTAAAGAATGCTGCAAAACCTGAACTCAGCAGAGCAGTTGTGATTTCATTCTGAACGAAGTGAAGGATCTTCCTCTCGGTCTGTCATCCTGAACGAAGTGAAGGATCTCTAATACCAAAAATAATTACTATATTTGCCATGATATAACAAAACATCATGGCAAATATTGGTACAACATTCACGAAATCGGGCAAGAAGGCTGTTCTTTGCGGTTCTGGAGAGCTCGGTAAAGAAGTAGCCCTTGAGCTGCAAAGATATGGAGTCGAAGTGGTCGCTCTTGACAAATATGAGAATGCTCCGGCAATGCACATCGCACACAGCAGCCACGTCCTGTCAATGCTGGATGGCGAAGCTCTCAAGGCCATAATCAAGAAAGAAAACCCAGATTATATTATCCCTGAGATTGAAGCCATCGCTACAGACAAGCTCGTAGAACTTGAAGGCGAAGGATTCAATGTAATCCCTACAGCCAAGGCGACACAGCTTACAATGAACCGTGAAGGTATCAGACGTCTTGCAGCAGAGACTCTCGGTCTGCCTACTTCCCCATACCGCTTTGCACAGACTCGTGAAGAGTTTGACCAGGCTGTAGCCGAAATAGGCATTCCTTGTGTTGTAAAGCCGGTCATGAGTTCATCAGGACATGGACAAAGCACAATTAAAAGCCAGGAAGACATAGATAAGGCATGGACAATATCTCAGGAAGGAGGTCGTGCCGGAAGCGGAAAGGTAATCGTAGAGGGCTTTGTAAGTTTTGATTATGAGATTACCCTCCTGACAGTACGCCATTGTGCAGGAACAACATTCCTCAAGCCTGTAGGACATCATCAGGTTGACGGGGACTATCGCGAATCATGGCAGCCACAGGCCATGTCACAAGATGCCATAGAGAAAGCAGAAGCTATTGCCAAGGCAATTACAGATGCCCTCGGAGGATATGGAATCTTCGGAGTCGAACTGTTCATCAAGGGTGATGAAGTCATATTCAGTGAAGTTTCACCAAGGCCTCATGACACAGGTATGGTGACTATGATATCTCAAGATATGTCAGAGTTCGGTCTTCACGCCAGAGCAATTCTTGGACTTCCAGTACCTGATGTAAAATTCTATGGTCCTTCAGCATCCAAGGCTATCGTCGTGGAGGGCAATACAAAAGAATACGAATTCTGCAATCTTGACAAGGTCCTTGAAGAACCGGGAGTGCAGATCAGACTTTTCGGAAAGCCAGAGATTGCCGGTCACAGACGTGTCGGAGTAATCCTCGCGACAGACGAGTCAGTTGCTGCAGCACTGGCAAAAGCAGAAAGGGCATACGCTAAACTGGAGGTAAAAGTATATTAATCTTTACTTTGCCAGTTTCGCAAGTTCGAAATCAATACGGATCTTATCGATTATAGAGCAGACGATCTTATACGTTCTGCTCTCTTTCGTATATATGGTAGGTGTGATGAAATTTACACGCTGCTGTCTCAAAAGTTTCTTTGCAACATTAGTCTTCTTCTTGTTTGAAGGATCATATACAGCAATGGAATGTCCACCGAACATCTTGACAATCTTCATACACGGCACATCAGTCTCACCGTCTCCCATATAGATCATATTCGGGAATGGAATTCGCTTATTGTCTTCAGCCTGACTCTCATTGACCTTCTTATTATCCCTTATACTCAGGATACCCTTATTGATCTTGAACAGGAACTGGGTCTTGGCAGTGTAGTCAACTGCAACACCAGGCCACACAGCATCCCCTGCCTCATCATATATGAATGAACATGCAAAGATTCTCTTGAATTCCTTTGCTATCGGAGTTCCTTCGATCATCGAAGCAAGTCCGGATGAATTGATGTAATGTTCGACCTTGACACCCTTGCTCCTGCCGTATTCATTAACATTCGAAAACCATTCCAGCACACCATCATAAAGTTCCACTGATGCGCCAAAGCGTCTGAAGTCCTCACGACGAAGTTTGATGCCGGCCTTCTGTGCCTCATCAAACATCAGCTTCATATAACTGAGGATATTGCTGGCATCCTGTCCGATTGCAATGTCGTCACTTTCCTGCCAGAATTCCTGAGGCTTCTTGCCAATAGCCTGAATAAATCCGAATTCCTGCATGTTTCCTGGCGACAGTGTACCGTCAAAGTCATATACAAGTGCCACAATGGGAGTTTTTCTGATTGCCATAACGCTACAATTTTGAATAAAATCACCACAATATGATGTGTTTCGCCACAAATATAATAAATATCACATGCCACAATACATATTTTCTTACTTTTGCATCCGAAATTTAAAAATCTACCGACGACATGCATTATTTGAAAAGACTTGAAGAAGCCATCAAGAAAAACTGGGATCGCCCGGCACTTGGAAATTTCCGTGGTGAGACATTCACTTTCGGAGACTTTGCCACACAGATTGCAAAGTTCCATCTGTTCTTTGAGGCAATAGGACTTGAGAAAGGTGACAAGGTTGCACTCTGTGCAAAGAACTCCGCACGATGGGGTATCACTTTCTTCGCCGCAAACACTTATGAAGCAGTTCTTGTTCCAATCCTCGCAGATTTCCATCCTGATAGCGTAAACTCTCTCGTCGATCATTCAGAAAGTAAAGTACTGCTCACAGACACTGATATCTGGAGCAAACTCGATATAACTAAAATGCCGACTGTAAAGGCTGTTTTTTCATCAAGCGACTTCACCCTTCTTTATGCAGCAGATGAAGCCATCAGTCAGGCAAATGAAAAACTTCAAGAAACATTCAACACAAAGTATCCGGAAGGATTTTCAGCAGCAGATGTCTCATATCCGACAGACAACGAGAAGAATCTGGCGATCATCAACTACACTTCGGGTACTACAAGCGCACCTAAAGGCGTAATGCTCCGTTACGAGTGCCTCAGCGAGAATGTAGCGTTCGGTCAGAAGAGACTTCCATCATATCCAGAGGACAAGGTTGTATCCATGCTTCCTATGGCGCACATGTACGGTATGATGTTCGAGCTTATCTATCCTCTTTGCGGAGGTTCATCCATCTATTATCTCGGCAAAGCCCCTACACCGGCTCTCCTTCTTGGTGCAATGGCACAGATCCAGCCATATCTTGTAATCACAGTTCCACTCGTAATGGAAAAGATCTTCAAGAGCAAGGTTGCACCTGTAATCAACAAGCCTGCAATGAAGGTACTTTGCTCAATCCCTGGTGTAAACCAGCTTATCTTCAAAAAGATACGCACTACCCTCCTGAATGCTTTCGGAGGCAAGGTAAGAGAAATCGTAATGGGAGGTGCTGCTCTTAATCCGGATGTAGAGAAATGGTTCAAGAAATTCAAGCTTCCGTTCACTGTAGGTTACGGTATGACAGAAGCAGCTCCGCTCCTCGCATACGAAGATTGGTGGGAATTCGCTCCGAAGTCATGCGGCAAGCCTGTTGACAGCGTAGAGGTACGCATTGATTCAGAGGACCCATACAACAAGGTCGGTGAGATTCAGGCTAAGGGTATCAGCCTTATGAGCGGATACTACAAAAATGAAGAGGCAACTTCAGCAGCATTTACTGCAGACGGCTGGATGCGCACAGGAGACCTCGGCCTTCTTGACAAGAAGGGTAATATCTTCATCAAGGGTCGCAGCAAGAACATGATCCTTTCGGCAAACGGTCAGAACATCTATCCGGAAGAGATGGAGGCAGTGGTAAATAATCAGCCTTATGTGATCGAATCTGTAGTTGTGGCAAGAGGAGCAAAGCTTGTAGCCCTTGTCTATATGGACACAGACAAGATGGTAGGTGAATCTGTTGATCTTGAAGAGTATAAGAAGACTATTATGACAGAAGTAAATCTGTCAATGCCATCTTACAGCAAGCTTAATCTCGTGGAGGTAATGGAACAGCCGTTCGAAAAGACTCCAAAAATGAGTATCAAGAGATTTATGTATAAATAAAAATCCTGCAGGTACTATTCCTAAACCACCGGGGCGGTCAAGACAGAGGTCTGACCGCCCCACTTTTTGTCATGTCTGACTGACTATTTGTCAGAGATTTGGGTATGGAATAAGATTTGGATTAGAATTATTGATATAATAAACACTATAGAAATGGCAACAACAGGTAAAATTGGAGTTACTACGGAGAATATATTTCCGGTAATCAAGAAGTTTCTTTATTCGGATCATGAGATATTCCTGAGGGAGCTTGTGGCTAATGCTGTGGATGCTACCCAGAAGATGAAGGCCCTGGCTGCATCAGGCGAATTTGGCGGAGAATTGGGTGACCTTGCAGTACGCATCGAACTCGACGAGAGCGCTAAAACCTTGAAAATCATTGATAATGGTATCGGTATGACTTCAGATGAGGTTGACAAATATATCAACCAGATAGCATTCTCATCTGCTGGAGAATTCCTTGAGAAATATAAGGATCAGTTGAGCAGCATCATCGGACATTTCGGTCTCGGATTCTATTCAGCCTTCATGGTTGCCGAGAAGGTTACTATCGAGACTCTTTCGTGGAAAGATGGAGCAAAGGCTGTCAAATGGACATGTGACGGTTCTCCGGAATATGATATGGAAGAGTGCGATAAGAGTGACAGAGGTACTGTAATCACACTCTACATCGCTGAGGATGAGAAGGAATTTGCACAGAAGGCCCGTATTTCAGGACTTCTGAACAAGTACTGCAAGTTCATGCCTGTGCCGGTGATATTCGGTAAGGAGCAGGAGTGGAAGGACGGCAAATATGTTGATACTGACAAGGATAATGTAATCAATAAGGTTGAGCCTCTTTGGGCACGCAAGCCAGCAGATCTGTCAGATGAGGACTACAAGGAGTTCTATAAAGCCCTTTATCCGATGGGAGATGAGCCTCTTTTCCATATCCATCTTAATGTAGACTACCCATTCAACCTCACCGGTATCCTCTATTTCCCTAAGATCAAGAACAATGTAGAGATATCGCGCAACAAGATCCAGCTTTACTGCAATCAGATGTTTGTGACTGATTCGGTGGACAATATCGTTCCGGATTTCCTCACACTGCTTCATGGCGTTATCGATTCACCGGATATTCCGTTGAATGTTTCAAGAAGTTATCTCCAGAGCGACTCGAATGTAAAGAAGATATCTACATACATCACAAAGAAGGTTGCTGACCGCCTTGATGAGATATTCAGGAACGAGCGTGCTCAGTTTGAGGAGAAGTGGGACAATCTCAAGCTGTTCATCGAATATGGAATGCTTTCTGACGAGAAGTTCTGCGACAGGGCAATGAAGTTCTGCCTGCTTAAGAATACTGAAGGCAAGTATTTCGCCATCGAGGACTATAAGAAGGGCATCGAAGGAGGCCAGACTGACAAGGACAAGAAGGTTGTATTCCTTTACGCTACAGATGTGGAAAGTCAGTATTCGTTCATTGAGGCAGCCAGGAACAAGGGATATGATGTGCTTCTGATGGATTGTCAGCTTGACAGTCACTTCGTCAATCTTCTTGAGACAAAGATCGAGAATGCCCGTTTTGCGCGTGTAGACTCTGACAGCATTGACAATCTCATTCCAAAAGAGGATAAGATCAAGCCGGAACTCTCGGAGCAGGAGCAGGAGAACCTGTCAGTAATATTCAAGACACTTCTTCCAAAGGAGAATGAATACAGCGTTCATGCTGACAATCTCGGTGCTGATGCCTCCCCTATCCTCATCACCCAGAGCGAGTTCATGAGACGATACCGTGAGATGTCCGCAATGGGAGGAGGAATGAATTTCTACGGAGAGATGCCTGCCATGTACAACATTACCGTAAATATGGATAATCCTTTGGTCGGTAAGATCATGACAGGAAAGCCGTAGAACAAGGAGGAGCTTGAGGCTTACGCTTCAGGAAATGAGGTTCTCAAGCAGATTACAGATCTCGCGCTGCTTGCAAACGGCATGCTTAAAGGAAAAGACCTCAGTGACTTCATTGCAAGAAGTACCAAGGTAGTTGAAGACGCATATCTTAAATAGAATAGTGGCCTGATATTCCGAAGACCCCCGTCGTATGCCTTTCGGCACTACGACACCCCCTAGCCGAGGGTGGCATGTCTTCTCCATATCAGGCCACTATTCTATCTAGTCAGTTATCGAATCAGATTAAGGAATTCGTTACGGGTACGTTCGTCACGAAGAAAGATACCACTGAAGGCTGATGTGGTTGTCACCGCATTGGCCTTTTGCACTCCTCTGAGGGTCATGCATGTGTGTGATGCTTCGATAACAACAGCAACTCCAAGGGGCTGAAGAGTGTCCTGAATGCAATCACGTATCTGAGTTGTAAGCCTCTCCTGTACCTGAAGTCTACGGGCAAATGTCTCCACAACACGTGCTATCTTACTGAGGCCGGTGATAGTGCCGTTCGGGATGTATGCAACATGAGCCTTACCTATAAACGGCATCACATGATGCTCGCAGGTCGAGTACAGTTCTATATCCTTCACAAGGACCATCTGCTGATATTCTTCCTTGAACATTGCACTTCTGAGGATCTCAGCACCATCCTGATGTGAGCCATGAGTAAGGAACTGCAAGGCTTTGGCGACTCTCTCTGGAGTCTTTACAAGTCCCTCTCTATCAGGATCTTCGCCCAATAACCTAAGTATTTCCTTATAATGCTCTGCGATCGCAGCTGTAGTCTGCTCATCGTATCTTTCTTCCTTGATATATGCCATCTCAAATAAATTTGGTACAAAAATAGCAAAAAGAACTGCAATATAGATTTTTTTACCTATATTTGCCGCCCCTTTAGCAGATAGCTGCTACGAAAATACTGATTACTAATAATTTAAACGTATAAAACTATGTATTGGACACTTGAACTTGCATACAGACTCGAGGACGCTCCATGGCCAGCAACAAAGGAAGAGTTGATTGACTACGCGACCCGTTCAGGAGCACCACTCGAAGTTGTAGAAAACCTTGAAGAACTCGAAGACGACGGCGAAATCTACGAGAGCATCGAAGACATCTGGCCAGATTACCCGTCAAAAGATGACTTTTTCTGGAACGAGGAAGAATATTGAGTTGTAAAGTGCTGAAAATCAGTACTATTATATGTTAGATGGGAGTAACTTTCGTTACTCCCATCTGCATTTTACGGGGTTCTACGGCATTCTGCGGTACGCAAAGTTACCCACCAGTTACCACGAATTATTCGCAAAAGTTCCAAGGATTAAGTGTAATTCTCACCTAAATTCAACATTATTTCAACGCAATCCCCCTTATCTGCAATTACTCTTCATCCGACAGGAAGGAGTTTATAACCAATAATTTACACAAAAAAGTACTCTTTTTCCTGAATTCTGGGCAGTTTTTTCTTATATTATAGTAGAACAAATTTTAAGAACTTTTAAGATTGAACAGCAAATGGGAAAAATTATTTCAGACAGACCCAAAGGGTCATTCGTTGCCCGTGAAGGTCAGAACGGACAAGTAAACATCCATCTACGATACTTTATCAATGGTAAGTATGTGAAGAAATCAACAGGTATCAAGGTTAATGCATCAGACTGGGACCAGTCTGCCCAAAAGATAAAGGGTAGTACTAATCCCAGAATTAACAATCTGCACAAGCAATGGAATCTAATGTTGCAGGAAGAAAAGTCAAAGTATGACAAGCAGATACAAGATTATGAAGGACAACTGACTCACATTGTTGTCAAACAAATGCTTGAAGGTACACTGCATACCAAGGATAAGCAGATAAGGGAAACTGACTTTGTGGAATATTGTCAGCAATTATATCGGCAGAGATTTGACCAAGGTAAGATTTCTTATTCCTATTGGTATAACAAGAAATTGCTAATTCAGCACTTTAAAGACTTTTTTGTTAATAAGTATAAAAGGGACGTGATTTCAATCTGTGATTTGTCACCAGCATTGTTTGAAGATTATAAGACATATCGGATTAAGACAAAAAAGAATTGCACGGCATCTGTTAATAAGGCACTTGTTCCATTATATGAAGGTCTGAAATCATTGTATGAAAATGGTTTGCTTGACCATTTGACCTATAATGGTATTTATGGAAAGTACGAAAGTTATAAGGTTACAAAGTATGACCCCAATGTAAGCACTAAGGTCATACGGTATTTGACTCCAGAACAACTTCAGGACTTTGTCAAAATGTATCACAACACAAACAGACAAAAGACTTGGGAATATATGCAAATGTTTCTCTTTGCTGTCAATACTGGACTTCGCATAAGTGATATAGCAACATTGGAATGGAAACATATTGATTTAAAGAACAGGCACCTTATGAAGAACATGGTCAAGACAAAAGAAGTTGTAGAATTATATCTTAATGACGCAGCAATTGAAATTCTTGAAATCTGGAAAAAGTGGAATAGGAACTCCCGGTTCGTTTTCAATCTTCTTAAAGAAGATATTGACTTTAATGATAGCAAATATGTACATAATGCAATAACATCCAAGAACCGTATCATTCAGACAAGTCTTCGTACTATTGGAGAAAAAATGAAATTACCATTTAGTCTTACAATGCATGTTGCAAGACATACATTTGCAGTCCTTGCAATTCAGAATAATACAGATATCTATGAAGTCAGTAAAATGCTTGGGCACACTTCAACAAGGTGTACAGAAAGCACATATGCAGATTTCCTTCCAAATGCATACAAGAAATCCTGTCTTGAAAAACTTGATTTTGGAATCACCATATCTGCTGCATAGTAGATATTCAAAACTCCTATTTGCAAAGACCACATCAGCAATGTTGTGGTCATATTTTTTGCCCGTAAACACCTAAAAACCATTGAAACTCCGTGAAACTTTATCCAAAATTTCGTATTTTAATGTAGAGAAAATAATGAAATTTAAATATGGGAACAAAAAGAACAATAAAGGACACAGATCAGGAAAGTCCTAATCCAATTATCACAATGTTTAATAAACCTATCTACACCAATAAGGATATAATGGCAATGCTTGATTGTACGGAAAAGACACTTCGTAAATATCGTAATGACGGTTACATCGGTTTTTCTCGTATTGGTGATAAATTCTATTATACCGCAACTGATATTCTTCTTTTCCTTGAAAGGACACATACCGAACCTTATCAGTATAGTTAAAATGTCCTAAAAGTGTGAATGTCCTAATTTAATATCTAATTCAAGGTTTAGTACACCTATATTATGTACTGGTTTAAGAATTTATCTTAAAGTCTGCTGTTTTGTATAGTTTCATCACGAAACCGGTCCTTGTCAGTATCTTGATAATTTCTTACATTTGTAAGATAATCCAATACTATACATATTCGCACAATGATAACAGGTGAAATCAAGAACCGCATTGATACTATTTGGGATGCGTTTTGGACCGGTGGTATCAC
>JAEIGA010013332.1_pt1 | contig 12509 bp, 12 predicted proteins | sample 9270691 | NCBI WGS metagenome assembly JAEIGA01 (sample SAMN17057246, study PRJNA624740) | gut metagenome | biome: biome; isolation source: fecal sample | host: Bos grunniens | place: China: Xizang | collected 2019
GACTATCGTTTTTATGATGACGATATGATTCATCCCTCAAAGATGGCCATCGACTATATATGGCAACGCTTTGCAGAGGTGGTCTTCTCTGATAATACCCGACAAGTCATGAGCGATATCGAGCGCATAATCAAAGCCTCGGAGCATAGACCGCTCGATGCACAAAGCGATGCTCACAAAAGATTTTGCACACAGATGATTGAGCAAATAGCAATTTTGCAGACGAAGTTCCCTGCAATTGATATGCAGGAGGAAAAAGAGTCTTTTAATACATATTTATAAAAAAGTTAGTAATTTTACCGCCCAAACACATCGATATGAATAATAGATTTATACAGATAATTATCTGGTTGAGCGCATTGATGTTCAACATTCAAGCCGCCACAGCACAGACCAAGCCAAGATTATTGGTGAATATTGTAGTGAGTTCGATGCAGGCCGACGACATCGAGAAGTATGCCGCAAACATGACCAATGGAGGTTTCAAACGTCTGCTGGATGGGGGTGTTTATTTTGCCAATGCCTCGTATGATTACATGCAGACATCAACGCCCGTGTCGCTGGCAACAATCGCCACAGGAGCCATGCCCTCTACCCATGGCGTGGTGGCCGAGAGTTGGTTTGACTATGTGGCCAACAAACAAATCAACCTCATAGACGACACAAAGGAGCAGAGTGTAAATTACAGTGGTGGCACAGGCACCTACTCGCCCCGCAACCTCTCGGCACAGACCCTGAGCGATGCTCTTGCCGCGCACAACGAACAGAGCCGCATAGCCTCGGTTGCCATCGAACCGCTATCGGCAATTGTAATAGCAGGTCACAAAGGCGACGTATATTGGATGGAGACCCTTCACACCGACTGGACCACATCTACCTACTACAACAAGGAGTTACCCGCCTGGGTTGCAGAGTATAATCGCAGCGATAAGAATCTGGAGTATAAAATCAAGCGATGGAGTCTGCTCTTTCCCTACGACAACTACCATAACACTCAAGTGTCGATTATCGAGGGTCTAAAAAGCAAAAACAACAAACGCATAGATCTTATTGATGGAGAAACCACTGCAATAAAAGTTGCGTTGAGTGATGACTATGAGCATATGTGCTACACTCCTGCCGGCAATAGTGCGGTGCTGGCCTTTGCCAAACAGTTGGTAGCAACCAACCAGATGGGTGCCGACGAAAATCCCGACGTATTGAACATTGTGCTCGACACACCGCGTAAGATAAGCGAGCGTTTTGGTCCGGAATCTGTTGAGTATGAGGATATGCTATATCGACTGGACAGAGATTTGGAGTCGTTCTTGTCTTTCATCATGGCACAGGTGAGCGACAACAAGCATATTGTGGTAACCCTCACCTCCGACCACGGTACAAGTCCATCGTTCAACTCACCAAACAGAGAGCAGGAGCGTTTCAACGTACGTCAGGCCGAGGTTATCATCAACGCATTCGTAGGAGCAAAGCATGGCAACGGACAGTGGGTATTGGGCTGTATAGACCGCTCGATATATCTTAATCACAACCTCATTGACGAGAAGGGTCTTTCGCTTGCCGAGATGCAGAACGAGATTGCCACCTTTGCCATGCAGTTACGAGGAGTATCGCACGCCATCGCTGCCGATGCCATGCGTAGCAGCTATTTCGGCAGCGGTTATGGTCGCAAGATACAAAACGGATTCTACCCACGCAGGTCAGGCGATGTGATACTAAACCTTATGCCTGGATGGATTATCGAGATGGACCAAACGCGCTCGACATCGGGTTCGTTATATCGTTACGACACCCACGTTCCGTTGGTTATTTGGGGCGGAGGCTATACCGCCAAAAAGATAAACAACAAGGTTGACATGACTTCGCTGGCCGCCACGCAGGCTTTAATGTTGGGCATAAGCATACCATCGGCTGCCGAAGGTGATGAATTGATATTAGAGTAGTGTAATATGAAAGATAATATTCAAGAGGCTATCATCGAGGAGTTCTCGATTTTTGACGAGTGGTTGGACAAGTACGACTACCTGATAGAGTTGAGTGATACCCTGCCAGCTATTGCGGCAGAGCATCGTACCGACGAATATGTCATCAAAGGTTGCCAATCGCGAGTTTGGGTAGATGCCCGCATCGAGGAAGGCAAGCTATTCTACTCGGCCGACAGTGACGCCATAATCACCAAGGGCATAATCGCCCTGCTTATTCGCGTGATGAATGGTCGCACCCCGCAGGAGATACTCGACATGGAGTTGTATTTTATCGATGCCATAGGATTAGGAGAGAACCTATCACCCACTCGCAGCAACGGCCTGCTGGCTATGATTAAACAGATGAAAATGTATGCTTTGGCATTCAAGGCCAAAGCCTAATTGATAAGCAATGACACCCGAAGAGATATTAAAGGTCGAGCATGAGATTGTGCTCACGCTGAAAAACATCTACGACCCCGAGATTCCGGTCAACATCTACGACCTCGGACTTATCTACGAGATAGATTTCGACCCCGAGGGCGTGGCTAACATACGCATGACTCTCACTGCACCCAACTGCCCCATGGCCGACATATTGGTTGATGATATAAACACCCAGGTGAAAAAGGTGGCAGGCGTGGAGTCGGTGAACATCATCCTCACATTCGAGCCACCCTGGGACAAGAGCATGATGAGCGAAGAGGCTTTACTGGAACTAAACCTATTGTAAACAGCATCACGATATGCAGCAACGAGAGCAAATAATCAATCAACTGAAGGCAAGGGCCTCATACTTTGCCTGCGGAGGTTATTTGACTACTTTGGACTCGTTGCATCGCACCGAGATATATCATTCATTGGGTTATGAACGCTTGGAACGCAAGAATCACGACATAACCCAATATTTCGAGACGCTCAATCGAGATTGGCCCGCCACCTTCTACACAATGCTTCTGCGCACAATGGGCGGCATGGATAACAAAGATGCTTTTGTAGCTCTCTCTAAAGAGGTTCCCTATGCTGCTATAATGCGTGAGAAGACCTCGCCGCAAAACATCGAAGCATTGCTGATTGGAGCTTCGGGATTGCTGGAGCTATACCCTCATGACGAGTACATTCTCAACCTAAAGCGCAACTTTGAATATTTGGCCACCAAATACTCGCTTAAATCACTCTCGGCTTCACAATGGAGGCTAAATAAGATATACCCCAACAATCATCCCATCCTGCGCCTATCGCAGATAACCACACTGCTGGCCTACACGCCCAATCTTATGGATCGAATTTTGGAGTGTCGCACAGCAGAAGATGCCCACACTCTGTTTGCCGTAGAGACCCAACCCTATTGGCTGACACACTACACACCTGCATCGACATCAAACACCGTCACAAAACGCATTGGTCACACGAAGAGCGACCTGCTGGCCATAAATCTGGTGGCACAAATGCAGTTTGCCTATGGTAGTTATACCGACAGTGATCGATTGCGCTCAAGGGCTTTGGCTCTATTGGAAGATATCAAGGCCGAAAGCAATAGTATCATATCGCGGTGGAAGAGCTATGGCCCCATCGCCCGCACCGCATTCGACAGCCAGGCACTGCTGCAACTCACATTCGAGTATTGCCAAAAGGGTCGTTGCGGTGAATGTCCCGTAGGACGACGGATAATCCATAAGATTATAAACAAATAATCACAGCCCTCATCGCGAGAGTGCTGTGATTATATTTTGGCGATAGAAACATTCTACATCCTAGAACATATAGGCCGCGCTCACATAGAAATTGCGATTGTGAATCTTCGAATTTGATGGCTTGGCGATATTTATCAAACCCCAATCGTAGCCTACATATAAGCGGTAGTGGTCAAACATCTGCACTCCAGCCCGTGCACCAATGCCAAAATCGAAACGTTTTAGGGCCTCCGACGAGAAACTCTTGGGCGAGCTGTCGACTTTTGCACCATCGAAAACTTCGCTACCTGCAGGCACATCCAACTTATCCTCTCCAAACAACCCCATACCGAAATAGGGTCCAAACGAAGCAAATACACCCCAATCGCTATCGCCAAACATATAGCGATAACCTATATGGATGGGGATCTCGAGATAATAAGGACGGGCAGTGTACGACACGGCCGTATCATCTATGGCAACATCATACTTTGCACCTTTCGATGAGAGCAGCACCTCGGCATTAAAGTAGAATCCGTCGTAGATAAACGGCGCATCCATCTCCATGCGGAAACCTGCCTTGAAGCCCAAACGCGAATCGGTGTCGAGTGACAAGCCTTGAGAACTAAAATCATAGTAACTGAAATTTAGTGCCCCCGTGATACCATAGCGCATCTCTTGCGCCGATACTGTGGCCGAAACAAGAAGAGCAAACGAGAATAATGGTAAAAACTTTTTCATAGCATTTATTTTTAATAAAGTATTCACTTTAGGCTGATACAAAAAATATGCGAGACTAATAAAAGCCTCGCATATTATACATTTTTTTACTATACAGCCGAAATACTAGAACATATAAGCTACTCCGATATAGAAATTATGCAACTTACACTTTATAGGCACGTCATCATCACCGTCCGAGCTCTTGGCAATATTCAATAAGCCATGCTCAAAACCCGCAAAGAATTGCCAATTCTGCCACATCTCGACACCTATATTATAGTTAAGACCAAAGTCGAAGCGCTGAAAATCGTGACCAAACATATCGGTCTTAATCTTTGTATCGCCCTCTTTGCTAACATCCTTGCCGATTATTCCGAAACCGAAATAGGGACCAACACCCGCCATCAAGGCCACATTATTGTTCACATGATAGCGATAGCCGAAGTTCAACGGAATCTCCAAATAACCAAGATTTTGATGCGAACCAGCCCAACTGCCACCCTTGAGGTTATAAAGCAGGCGACCATCTACAAAGAAGCCATCCATGATGACATCGGACATATCCATCTCGGCCTTAACACCGGCATTAAAACCCACATAGGCATCCGACGAGATAATGGGGGTATGCACCCACGAGAGATTCGCAGCCCCAGTCACACCAAAACGGAAATCCTGTGCCGAGAGATTCACAACGGCCAACATGGCCAACATTGATAATAGTAAGCGTTTCATATAATCTGTTTTTTATCGTATCACTACCACAAAAATAACATTTTTTTGCTTATTTCGCAAAACCCAAACACCAATATCGCACATAAGAGCCATATTTTTCTTAATTTAACCACTAAAAATTATTACCTTTGCAAAAAGATTTATTTCAACTATGAAACGCATTATTTCCCCCTCGATGTTGTCGGCTGATTTTGGCAACTTGGAACGTGATACAAAGATGTTGGAGCGCAGTAGTGCCGAATGGGTGCACATTGATGTTATGGATGGCGTTTTTGTGCCAAACATATCATTCGGATTCCCCGTAATGAAGCCCATCCGCAAGGCTACGTCAAAGGTGCTTGATGTTCACTTGATGATTATTCGTCCCGAGCTGTATGTCAAGCGTTTCGTGGAGGCGGGTGCCGACTATGTAACATTCCACTATGAGGCCACCGAGGATATTGATGGATGTATTGACGCTATTCGCCAAGCAGGTGCAAAGGTGGGCATATCAATTAAGCCTGCCACCGAGGCCGATGTTCTGAAAGATATACTCCCAAAGGTTGACATGGTGCTAGTGATGAGTGTTGAGCCCGGATTTGGCGGGCAGTCATTCATCGAATCATCACTCGACAAGATTAGTCGTTTGGCCGAGATGCGTGAGCAGCAAGGTCTAGATTTCCTCATTGAGGTCGATGGCGGCATATCGGCAAAGAATTCGGGCAGGGTGTTCGAAGCTGGAGCCGAGGTTCTTGTGGCAGGCAGTGCAGTATTCGGAGCCGAAGATCCCGAGGCCGAAATTGTAAAAATGTTACAATCTTAATATCGGACGGAGGTGATATCGTTAGATAACTTAAATGTCAGTTATGGCGGTTGGACGCTCTTTGACGATGTATCTTTCTTGATTAACGAGAAGGATCGCATCGGACTTGTCGGCAAGAATGGAGCTGGCAAAACCACCCTACTGCGCATAATTACCGGCGAGCAGCAGCCAACAGAGGGTGCCGTAACGATAAATGGAGAGTGTAGTATTGGCTATCTGCCACAGCAAATGCGTGTTGCCGACACCACTACGCTCAAGGCCGAGACCGAGAAGGCTTTTGCCGAGGTACTCAATCTTGAGGCCGAAATCGAGCGACTCACAGCCGAAATTGCCGAGCGTACCGATTATCAAAGCGAGGAGTACTCTGCTCTATTGCAACATCTCAACGAGGCTCAAGACCGATATCATATCTTGGGCGGCGACTCGCGCGAGGCCGACATAGAAAAAACTCTGCTTGGTTTGGGATTCAAACGTTCTGACTTCGAGCGTGCCACAAGCGAATTTTCAGGAGGCTGGCGCATGCGTATTGAGTTGGCAAAGCTACTCCTGCAGCGACCTTCAATCTTTCTGCTTGACGAGCCCACAAACCACCTCGATATCGAAAGTATTCAATGGTTGGAGGAGTATCTGAAAAACTATAATGGCGCAGTGCTTCTCATCTCACACGACAGAGCTTTTCTGGACAACGTAACAACCCGTACGATAGAGCTCTCGTTAGGTCATGCCTACGACTATAAAGTTCCCTACTCAAAATATGTCGAGTTACGAGCCGAGCGCCGTGCACAGCAGATGGCCGCCTACGAGAATCAGCAGAAGATGATTGAGAAGACCGAAGAGTTCATCGAGAAATTCCGCTATAAACCAACGAAGAGCAACCAGGTGCAATCCCGCATCAAACAACTCGAGCGATTGGAGCGTATCGAGGTTGAGGAGGAGGATTTGGCCACATTAAACATAAAATTCCCACCAGCACCACGTTCTGGACAGATTGTTGCCGAAATTAAGGAGGCAGGTAAGGCCTTTGGGCAAAAGAGAATCTTCTCCGACGCCACCATCACCATCGAACGAGGACAAAAGATAGCACTCGTGGGTCGCAATGGCGAGGGCAAGACCACCATGGCCCGTATGCTTATAGGTGAGTTGGAGGCCACCGAGGGAACAATACGTTTGGGCGCAAACGTAAACATCGGTTACTATGCACAGAACCAAGACGATTTGATGGATGGCGAGTTCACCGTGTTCGATACCCTCGACAGAGTGGCCGTTGGCGATATTCGCACTCGCCTGCGCGATATCTTGGGCGCGTTCCTATTCCGAGGCGAGGATATCGAAAAGAAGGTGAAGGTGCTATCGGGTGGTGAGCGTTCTCGCCTGGCCATGGCTCGACTAATGTTGGAGCCCTACAATCTGTTGGTGCTTGACGAGCCTACCAACCATATGGATATGCGCTCGAAAGATATTCTCAAGCGTGCCCTGCAAAAGTATGACGGCACTGTGGTTGTCGTATCTCACGACCGAGACTTTTTGGACGGCATGGTTGACAGGGTTTATGAGTTCCGCGACGGAGGTGTTAAAGAGTATTTGGGAGGCATATATTATTTCCTCGAAAAGCGCAAGGTAGAGTCATTGCAGGAGATTGAGCGTAAAGACAGCCCCACAACTACGGCAACTCAAGCTGACAACTCGCAAGGCAAGCTATCATACGAACAGAAGAAGGAACAGGAGAAGCTACTCCGCAAATTGCGCAAGGCCGTAGAGGTCATCGAGGCCGAGCTTGCCGAGGTAGAAAAGCTAATCGCCGACTACGATGCAAAACTTGCCGCCGCCACAGAGTACAACGAGGCCGACTACAACGCCTACAACGAACTCAAGGGACGCTACGACCACTTGATGCATGAGTGGGAGAAGGCTAGTTATGAGTTGGAGATAACCGAACTAAAATAGATATTTCACCACGCAAATAAAAAATAACCCACATATATGGCAAACGACATTGTATTTGGTATTAGACCCGTAGCCGAGGCTATACAAACAGGCAAACAGATTGAAAGACTCTACATCCGCAAGGGTGCCGAGGGGCAGCTCATGAGCGAATTGCGCGATTTGGCGATGCGCCACCGAGTGAGGATTCAAGAGGTTCCCGTTGAGAAGCTCAATCGCCTGACACGCCTAAACCATCAAGGTGTTGTGGCTCAAATCGCACCCATCGAGTATGTCGAGTTGAACGACATCATCGAGCGTGTTCCCGAAGACGAGACGCCTCTAATCGTACTCTTCGACGGTGTTACCGATGTGCGTAACTTCGGAGCTATCGCCCGTTCGGCAGAGTGTGCCGGAGCACACGGACTCATCACACCCCTAAAGAACTCTGCGCCCGTAAACTCGGAGGCTATGCGTTCTTCGGCTGGTGCACTGAATCGTATTCCCGTTTGCCGAGTAGGCTCAATACGCAACACTCTCAAGGCTCTACAAGCAGAAGGTTATCAGGTCGTTGCTGCGACAGAGAAGAGTCGCAAGCTTATCTATGATGCCGATATGCGCAAGCCTACGGTAATTGTTATGGGAGCCGAGGATACCGGCATCTCAAAAGAGGTTCTCAAACTATGTGATGAGCAGTTGGCCATTCCCCTAATCGGTTCGATTGAGTCGCTGAACGTATCGGCAGCTGCAGCTGTTATGCTTTTCGAGGTTGTTCGCCAGCGCATCGGAGAGTAAGCTGCCACGATGAAGACCATATATATTCATCCCGAGCTGGGAGAAATAGTTTTATCATCCACACGGCGCGCCACACGCCTTTCGCTTACGGTGCGCCCGTCGGGTGAGATACGTCTTTCCTATCCACCACTCATATCTCAAAAACGAGCCCTGACCTTTCTCGAATCAAAAAAGGAGTGGGTGGAGCAGTCGCGACGCCGTTATGCCGAGCGCAGGCCATGCGTGAGCTACACCGCCGAGCAGATTGAACAACTACGCTCGATGGCAAAGGCTTTCCTGCCTCAACGCACCAAGGAGTTGGCCCAACAATTCAATTTCAGATACAATAAAGTAACCATTCGAGCCACACGTTCCAAATGGGGCTCATGTACTCGTCAAGGCAATATCTCGTTGAGCCTATTTCTGATGACCATTCCAGAGCATCTGCGTGACTATGTGATTCTGCACGAGTTGTGCCACACTATCCACTTCAATCACTCACCCAAATTTCATGCTCTGTTAAATATTATTACCCGAGGAGAGGAACTCTCCCTCGCCAAAGAGTTACGCCTCTACACCACAGGTTATATGCAAAAAAATTAGGCATCTGTTTTTTAGAATGAAATCCTTTTATTAAATTTGTATTATCGAGCTACCAACACTCGATTTTTTTCTTTTATCATCAATATTTTATACTATGGATAAAGAGACCTATCTAACTCCGCAAATTGATGTCATCGACGTCGAAATTGAACAGGGCTTTGCCTCGTCAGTACAACCATCAGAGTGGGATTACCAAACATTCTAATCTTTTTAACCCTAAACTACTTACGTCATGAAAAGAACATTTGTATTTATGATGATTTCAGCCGTATTTATGTTAAGCGGTTGTAACAAAGAGTCGGAAATGCACAATGGCTACATCACTCTGCGAGCCACTCAAAACAGTTCTCGAGCCTCATTCAATGGTTCGGCAACAGTTTGGGAGGAGGGGGATGAGTTGAAAGTAACCTTTACCGACGCGGGCTCAACGCAACAACTCATCTTTGCAACCAACAATCCATTGCAGGGTATATTCACAAGTACCACATCTGCTCAACTTATGCAGAAGAGTTACGAGGTGTTGGCAACCTACCCCGCCGCAACCACCTCGATAGATGCCTCGAACAAGAGTGCAGAGGTGACGGTAGGTGCTGCCACACAAACACAACAGGGCAGTAGCACTTCACACATTGCCGCACTTGATGCAATGTATGGTTCTACAACAGCCTTGCCCGACAATGTGAGCATTAAGATGGATCACACAGCCTCGGTCGTAAAGCTCGACATCGTAAATACCACAGGCTCTGATATTTCGGCCATCGAGCAGGTGACAATCATCGCGCCACAAGGCATCTCGCTATCGGGTGCTCGCACAGTTGACTTTTCGAGTGGAGAGATAACGGGTAACGAAGGCTCAAACACCATCGTTGTAAATATCGAAGATGGCTCGGCGGTAACATCGAGCACGCCCTTTACAGTGTGGGCCGCCACTGCTCCGTTCAACATTGCGGCTGGACAGATTTTGAAGTTTATAGTAAAGGCCGATGGAAAATCGTATGAAATAATAAAAGATTTCAACGGCGCAAAATGCGATTTCGAGGCAGGAGTGATTATGGAGACCACATTAGAGCTATCTGCCGCCACACTTATGGCAAGCGAGAAGAGCGTAACAGCCACATTCTCTAACGAGAACGGTTATCCTGACGGATTCCCCGACAAGAACGCTACAAGTGCAATAGACGGAACATATAAATTTGGCGATTACTACTACGCCTTTGCAGGCAACGTGAATATGTACTATTCAAACGGTGGATTGAGAATAAACCTGCAAAAGAGCAACGACTATGGCACAATAGCTTTACCCGTAATTGAAGGCTATGCTCTGACAAAAGTTATAGTAAAGCTACGCGACACATACAGCGGACGACTATACAAAATCGCCATCACCGATGGTGAACTTACTCCCGTCGAAGGTGGTCAGGCAAAGGCCATTTTGAGCCAATCTATGACATACAACCTAACAGGTCTCAACCCCGCAACGCAATACTATCTGCATGCTTATGTAACAACCATTGCAGACAAGCAACCTTGCGACATCACATCCGTCGAGTTGACATACTCATTGCAATAACTATGTTATTGACGCAAAATCAAGCCCACCTCCACGAAAAGGTGGGCTTTTTGTATATATTTTGATTAAATAAATGTTAAATTTATTCTCCTATGCCTTTCAGGAGCCATTTTGGGGCTATTATACCAAATGTTTTTTGTACCTTTGCGCTCGGAAAACAGCAACTCTGCAAATTTATGGCAAAAATCGTAGTTGGACTCTCTGGAGGTGTGGACTCATCGGTGGCTGCATATCTGCTCAAGGAGCAGGGGCACGAGGTCATCGGTCTGTTTATGCGCAACTGGCACGACACCACAGGCACACTCGAGGGTGATTGCCCTTGGTACGACGACCAGGTCTTTGCCGAGTTGGTTGCAAAACGACTCGATATTCCCTTCCGTTTTGTGGATTTATCGGAGCAGTACCGCCAGCGAGTTGTCGATTATATGTTCTCGGAGTATGAGAAGGGTCGCACACCCAACCCCGATGTATTATGTAATCGCGAGATTAAATTCGATGTTTTTCTCAAAGAGGCCCTCAAGATGGGTGCCGACTTTGTGGCCACGGGCCACTATTGTCAAAAATCCGAACAGATTATAGATGGCCAGGTGAGATACTCGCTTTTGGCTGGTGCCGATAAGAATAAAGATCAGAGCTACTTTTTATGCCAGCTCACACAAGAGCAGTTGAAATATGCTTTGTTTCCAATAGGTCATCTGCAAAAACCCGAGGTACGACAGATTGCTCAAGAGCAAAAACTCGCAACAGCAAAGCGTAAGGACTCACAGGGAATATGTTTTGTTGGCAAGGTTGATTTGCCCGTATTCTTACAGCAGCAACTTGCTGCCAAGCAGGGAAACATCCACGAGATACTACCCTCGTGGCGCGGATACCAACAGCAGCCCGACAGTGATAATCTCGATGCTCTGTCGCAACCTTTTCGCTACACGGTAAGAGATGGAAAGAAGATTGGCACTCACAACGGGGCACACTTCTATACCATCGGCCAGCGCAAAGGCTTGGGTATTGGTGGTCGCAAGGAGTCGCTCTTTATAATTGCGACCGATGTTAAAGAGAATGTGATATATGTAGGCGAGGGAGATAACCATCCCGGACTATATCGCAAAGCTCTATGCATAGAGCCACAACAGATTCACTGGGTAGACGAACACGAGCGTATGCAGGAGGGAGAGTATCGCCGATATATGGCCAGAATCCGTTACCGCCAGCCACTGCAAGAGGCCGAGCTGATACTAAAGGATGGCAATCTCTATATGCTCTTCGACGAGCCTCAACGAGGAATTGCTGCAGGGCAGTTCGCAGCGTGGTACGATGGTGAGCGATTGGCGGGTTCGGGAGTAATTGACAAATAGATTGAAAATGCGAAACATTTTACTCACCCTGATATTTTCGGCCATAACACTTGTGACGGCAGCCCAACAACAAGGGCTATTGGGAGTTGGGTTCTATGATGTGGAGAAGCTATACGACACCATCCCCTCGCGTTTTTACAACGATAACGACTACACGCCCGAGGGTCGATTGAGATGGAATAGCGAGCGATACCGCAACAAGATTCGCCACACGGCACAAGTCATCGACTCGATGAATCTGCACGTGATTGCACTCTGCGGAGTTGAGAGCGAGCAGGTTGTTAGGGATATTGTCATGGAGTGCAAGAGCGACTATGCTTTCATTCACCGCACCAACGACTACAACAAAGGGATGGATTTTGCTCTGCTATATTTTGCCGACAAATTTACACCCGAAAA
>JAEIGA010013333.1_pt1 | contig 12509 bp, 12 predicted proteins | sample 9270691 | NCBI WGS metagenome assembly JAEIGA01 (sample SAMN17057246, study PRJNA624740) | gut metagenome | biome: biome; isolation source: fecal sample | host: Bos grunniens | place: China: Xizang | collected 2019
AAAGAAGATCTTCAAATCTAAACTGTTCAGTACTCAATTGATTCTTCAACAATGATGCACAAATAGAAATCTTTCTAGTTCTAGCAGAAGGATCAGCGTCAGGAGAATTCAATTCTTGTCCAAGTTCATTATAATATGTACCATCAATACATTGTCTCATATATTGTGCAATCTCATAATTGAAATTGGATGCAACTACATAAAGTGGTCTCTTGAATTCAAATGCTACTGTTTCTACAATCTGTTTAAATGCTGGAAGATCTGTTTCAAGTACAGAACCATCAAACATAGCAATCATAGGTTTATCTGCTTCCCATGTAAAATGATCTGCAGAATTACACATACGTGCTTCATCAAGTGGTCCAGTAGGTACAATGAATGCATTAGTTTCTTCATAATATTCTTCTTCTGTCTTAGATTCTGTAACAATAACAGAACCACGACCATCAAGTTTATTACGATAAAGTTCAGCAATCTTTTTACCAGTTTCCAAATCATTATTAGCAGAAATTGTAGCTACTTTAGTAAGCCATTCTACTACATCATCTTCATCTTTCTTGTTATCATATTTTCCTACACCATTTACTTTAGGGAAAATCTTTTGATACTTAGTATTCTTATCAAGTTCTTTAATAATTCTTTCAGCCGAAATAGTAGAAATATTTTTAATTCCTACTGGAGAATACTTCCATACACCTTTAGATTGATCATTAAAAATTTCTACAAATTTCTTAAGAAGTGCATTCTGAATAGGAATACCAGATGATGTTGAATCACCAACTTCACTCTGCATATACTCAGAAGCTTCACGAATTGTCTTAAAAATACCATTAGGGATAGGTTGACTATACTTCATATTCTGAAGAATAGTGTAACCATCACGAGTATTATAAATAGGTACTTCTCTATCTGCAAACTGTTGAATAAGTGTTGCATCAGCATATGGTCCAATTGTATGACCGATAGCTGTTTCAGCAGCTTCTGAAATATTTAGAATCTCATGAATTACTGCATCATTTCTAACGATGTTTGGTTTAGAAGTTTTATATTCATTCTTACCAAATCCCATATCAGAAATACGCATGTCTGCAAAATTGCCTTCGAGTTGCATACCAATAGAATCATTAAAATTCTGTTGACTCATTTCGTTCTTTAGCTCCTCAGCTATTTTACTTGTTTCTTCCATTCGCGTTCCTCCAGAACTCCTTTAGTATTTTTGGAAATTGTTATAGAATTTATTTTATTTTTTGATGTGGATAATTCGATATTATTTTCGGAACAATAATTTTTTACTCGTTCCATACTCTTATCATCTACATCTGTATCTATTTTAGCAGTAATAGTTTTATTCTTATGATCTTGTACAATCTTATTTATCGGGAGATACCTTTTCATGGTATTTCCACAATTTTCTTCAAAATGATGAAGTTCCACATAATGATTTGTATAATTTACATCATATGGATCATCAGGTTTTCCGTTTGTGGAAAACACATCTGTTGCTATATCGACCATGAAATCGATAAGCGTTTTTGTAAAATTCATTTTAGTATATCAAATCTCCATACCAAATAAAATATTTTACTATCGAGCAATATTATTTAGCACCTAATTCCTTTAATACTTTATCATCCAATTTAGTAGTCTCATTCTTTGTATATGCATTTATTGCACCGGTTTCTTTAAATTCTTTATAAGAAACATCGATATTATGGAATTCGTTACTAACTATATTTTCAAATGTTGGTATATCTAGAGACAATAATTGTTCGATAGTAAACCGACCTTCAAGTAATTTTGAGGCGTTTAATATGTTTTGCATTATTTTATCAGATTGTTTATCCATCGTTTCTCGTATAACATCTTCATGTACTTCTTCTACTTGAAAATATTCATTTCCACCGCCTACATAAACGTCTTCTTCTATTTCTTTTTTCTTATTTTTATCTACTTTAACAGGTTTTAATTTTTCTTGCGCAGCCTTTTCTTTTTCTTTTAGACTAACTCTTCCTGCGCGATCATAAAAAAAAGCGTTTCAGGTTCTACATAAATATTACCAAGTTCTGCTTTACAAGTAGGTTCATGACATACTCCTCCCTTGATTGCATGACGAATTCCTGTAACCCTTACAAGTTTCTGTAATGTTTCATCAGTAATAAGAGCTTTATAATCTGCCGGAGAAAGATTCTGGATAGAATTATAAATAGCATTCTTATCATCGAAATTAACATAAGAAACCTTTACACTATTGTTTTCTTTATCTTCATCGACAATATCAGCAACGATAAGCTTATCAAGATACAGATAATAACGAAGTTCAATAAGATCTTGTGTAAGACCGAATGAAGAATCGATATATACTGTAGATCCACTATATTCGTCAGTATATGAAAGATCTTTGTCCTTAAAGATTTCAATAAGATCTTCCATGGCTGCTAATGCTTCACCAATTGTAGGAATCTTCAAGTCGTAAATAAATGCTGAATTAGGCAATGCTTTCTTTGTACGATAAGTATTGTTAGCCATTTCAACAATCTTTTCTTCCTGGAATTCCTTATAGATCTTTGCTGATTCCGAAGCATCAAGTGTTGAACCTTTTTCAATATAATAAGTTAACTTATTGATATTAATATTGGTATTCAACAAGAAACAAAGATCCTTTGGTTTAGCATCTACAAAGTTATCTGAACCACATGTTCCACAAGCTATATTAAATCTATGCTCTTTTGATTGTGATGTAGTTGCATAAGCTGCAAAAAACAACTGTTGGAAATCTGGGAATTTCAAAATCTTATTAAAGAGTTCATCAAATGATGGTTTTTCTACATATCCAGATACTGCAGTAATATGCTTATAAAATAATTGTAACTGCTTCTTACGCTTTTCAATAAAGTTCTTATTCTTCTCATAGATATAATCTGGATCATTCTGATCTAAATCACCAAGCTTTTCTTCGATAAGACAAATCTCTTTAATATCTGGCCATGAGAATGCAGACATACTAATTACTACACCAGAAATAATCATTGGAACTACAGCGATTGATGGCTGCAATGTAGGATACACGGTATTCAAATAAATCTTCTGTCTATCCTGAGCAGTCTTAGCATTAATTCCTACAGATTTAATTTTACTTGTATCTTCAACTTCAATATTTCTTAAAATTTTAGCATTCTTAGAAACTCTTGTCTTGAAAGAAGTAACTTCGCCATCGCCACCATAATACTGAACAGTACGTTCTTTTTTAGTAGCAGTTTTCTTTGTTTTTTCTTTCTTTTCTTCAGATTCTTCATCTACAATTTCTACTTTCATAGTTGTTGTAGGAGTTTCTGTTGTAGCGTCATCACTATAGATATCATCAATGGTCTTATTGATTTTTTCTACAGTCATTTCTTCAGCTTCATCGTAAGAATCACTGTTCTGTATTACTTCTGTATTTGCAATTTCGACTTTCTTATCCAAGTCATCAAAATCATCAATAGTATTTTTAACTGTAGGTTTAGATTCAGATTGATTCTTTTTATCTTTAATCTGTTCAGCATATTCAGGAGAAATTATATCTACCTTCTTTTTCTTTGTTTCTTTCTTCTTAGTCTTTGGCTTCTCTTCAGTAACTCCTGATTCTTCTTCAACCTTTTTAGTTCTTAAAATCTTTTCTTCTCTTTCTTTAATTTCTTTATCGATAGCTTCTTCCATATTCACAAATGGATATTCTGAAGGAGGTTCTTCAATTCCATCAGGAAGTTCTTTAACAAGTTCTACCTTTGGTTCTTCTTTAGCCTGTAAATTATCCATTTCATCATTAAATTTATTTGGATTATTTTGTGATTGCGTATTCTTTTTCTTAGCTAGCTCTTCTTGATGTTTTTCATTAAGTTCATCCATCATCTGTTGTCTTTGTGCAACATTAGGATTTTCCATTTGATTAACGAATTCATCGTTCTTTTCATTATCAGTCATTACTACACACTCCAAAAAAAGAAGAAAGATATTTCTATCTTTCTTCTCTTGATTAATTTACTTAGAACGGATCGTAATCCGCACTAGGAGAATAACCGCCAGAATTACCACCAGCGTTTTGATTATATGAAGCAGTATCACCTTTGTTTCCACCCTGTCTTCCACTGAAGCAAGATGAAATATATCTAGTAATACTATTTACAGCTGCATCCTGAATCCTATAAATCATAGGAATCAAAGGATCTTGAAGTTCTTTGATAACATTAACAAATTCAAATGCCTGAATATCAGCATAATCAATATTGTTAACTTTACAAGTTGCTTCGATCTTACCATTAGGAACTCTACTATTAAATACTACTTCAATAGTATCATTCTTTTCATAATCTGTATATGAGATCTTCACTCTTGGAATCCCATCATACATTTCTGTATCAACAACAAGAAGACCAGTTGATACTTCTGTACCATCTCGCATCGATGTTGTTGGGATCTTAATCACTTCATCAGGATTATAGTTCTGTCCAGATGCAAATGCATCCCTACGACGAGCCATCATACCTTCAAGAAGTCTTGAGAAATCAAATGCCTTTCCTGCTGGAAGATAACAATTCAAATCAAGAACATTCTCTGAAGTAATTCCACGTTTAAAATGTAATGTTGTCATACCATTATAGTAATTAACATACATCATCGCATATGCACCATTGTCACCAGGTTTCTTATAAGAGAAATAGGTTGAACTCATCTGTGCACTAATATGATAGGCATTATACCTCTTCTTTTCCTCTGCCATTATTTATTCTCCTGTTTAAAATAACGATGTGAGCGATCTTTCATTTCATTATAAATCTCTCTCATGCACTGTGGAATATACCACACATCCATGTCATCATTTGTTCTATAAGTAAATGGTTCTTCACTAATTTTCCATTCACCAATCTTTCTCTTATTAGCGCGTTCCAAAGCAAGAGTTAACATTTCTTTCTTTGTCTTTGGTCTATCAGCTTTGTTAATATAGCAGCAACCAAGAATATCTCTATCAATTGCTACAACACACCCAATAGGACTATAATCATTCTTATCTCGAACATACTTAATGATAAACTTATCCATCTAATTCGTCTCCTCATACTTTAATGAAATTTTTAGAATATTATCAAGCAAATCCATATCATGATTATCTTTAAACATGATGTCGTACAAACCAAACATACTACACTTCAAACAGAATGTATGTAACATAGCAAACTCTGGAAGAGTTAACTTATATTCTGTTTCGGCATCTGGATCATAAGCAAAAAACTTCTCACTCATGATCTTTGGATCTACAACTTCATCTACTTTAACACAGTTATCTAGTAAAACATCGATCAATACTTTTCTAGCATTCTGAAGTTTTACTGTTCTTTCTTTTGTAAACATTTCATCAAAAACTTCTCTAATATTCTTAAGCGCATCTTTTACATCAGTGTCATTTAATGCTGCATTTTCTTTATCTTTTAATAATTGGATTCCTTTAATTGTAGATGCCATTTTAACCTCTTGAAAATTCTATAGAATTTGTATTACCTGTACATTCATTCTTTGTACAATCTACACATTTACTAGCTTCTTCTCTACTCATTTGTTTATTAGGCTCACTCATTACTCCATCCATAGAATCTCTAATGGATTCATTAGAACGAACATGAGTTTCATAATCTTTATCTTCCATATTATTTCTCCTATTTAAAGATATATACTATTATGAACTATTCTTTAATTTTTTATTCATTTTACGTTCATTCTTAGCTATTTCTTCTTCTTTAACCTTTTCGAAATCAAATTCTTCAAGACTATAATGAAATAGATCTGCTAAGTATTTAGTTTTTTCTTTAACGAATTCATAATGCTCGATATCATAATATTCCATTTTTGCTACATTTGGTATAAATTGTGGTAAGAAATACTTAACGACTTGTTCCAATCGTTTAGGATCAGAACACTTATATACATTAAGTATTTCTTTTAAATAGCCATTTGTTTCACTGTTCTTATATTGAGTCATGCGTTTAAATACGTTACTGGAAATTCCTAATTTAAGAGTATCTTTACCATGAAAATTCACACATATCAAATAAAAATATTTACATTTCTTACTTTGTTTTGGTGTAGTTCTAGGTCGCCCAACTCTATTTCTTTCTTTCATTTTCAATCATCCTTAATGATGGATTAATATGATTTTCAATAAACTTATCTTTAACATTTTGTTTAACTGCTTCTGCAATCATTGTTAAATTTTGTGTAACAACATCAATCATATTTATAGTTGATGATATATCTTTTGCAAAACTTAGTTCTTTCATAGATTTATCGATATAATCAAGTTTGGCTATCTCGCCACTATATTCTATATCATTTATAATCATTTCAGAATCAATAGCATATTCACAATATTGTCTATGCAATGGTTTAGTCATTCTTATTTCTCTAGAGTTACTAAATAAATGTAAATCACACATCATAAATTGATCAGATATTCTTGTTATTAAATAAAATTCTCCTTTTATTTTTTCTGTAATTTTATTCATTTGGTCATTTATAGTATCTAATAATTCTTCAACAAATGTATCATTTGATGTTTGATTAAATTTCAAAAATGTATTCAAAGAAGTTATATTCAGTTTACGTTTTAAACGTGAATCATATACAAATTCTATTTGTTCAAACGGCATAAATAGAAAACTTGCAAAGAAATCACCCATATATTCATTAAGACAAATTGTTTCTTTATCTACAAAAATGCCAGTTTGTTGAACATCATGCTTGAAGTTTAATACAGAATCTATATTGCTTTTATTAAATATGATTTTAGTTCGATTATCTACGATTTCATCCATAATAATCCCCCTCCCGTCATACTTAAAATAACGTCCTTCAAACATTTCCATATGTTTCTTAGAATAATACTTAGGATTATAATTTTCACCAACAACAAGTTCTTTATACATAGGATACTCATTAGTTGAGAAATTTATTATTCCAAATGAAGATGATTTATTCAATGTTAAATCTATCAAACTTAAACCTAAATCAATAGTTTTATTATCTAACGTTTCGATTATATTATATGCAAATGCATACAATGGTTTTACAATACAATCATTAAGACATGCATGTATATTACTCTTAACTAATGATGAATCCATAGTTTTAGGATATTCTAATTCACATAAATAAACTGTCTTATTATAAATTGTACCAATCTTTTTATTTCTATCTTTGCTTACATTAGTTATTAAACAACCAACGTTAGTTATAATATTATTCCCTTGTATGTTATATACATTCTTCTTTTCTTTCATAAAAATATTTATCTTACGAAAATAATTCTCAAATCCAATATCAGTTAATGCTTTATACTCTGAGTCTAAAGATTTGCTATTTCTTGATCGTTCAAGAAAATTATTCATATTCATAAAATATCGACCCCCTAGTATATTAATAATATATATTTTAAATAAATATAAAATGTGGAGAATAACTCTCCACATTATAATTATTTCTTGATTCGTTTTCTTGTAAGATAATTCAAATACAAATGCATCGAATTAAACAAATATCTTTGTCTCTTACCTTTACCTTTTTTATCAATCTTAACAAACGGTGTTAATGATTTAATGTCTCTATTATTTAACATAAGACCATCAGTATAGAATTTATATACACCGTATATTTTTCTTTTATCTGAATTTGTACAATCTGAGAAATAATATTCTGTATGTTTAGATCTATTGTATAAAGATAATTTTCCAATTAATTCAAGTTCTTTTTTATTATTTGGATTTAAGTTTTTATAAATGTTGTGTTTAAATGGTATATATTTAGTATCTTTTCCTTCATTATCTGTTTTCCACATAACATATCGTTCTGCTAAAAGATTCAAGTTTAAAGCATAATACCAAATATCAAATTTCTTATCATAATAGAAGTAATATTCTTTTAGATATGTATCGGAATTTCTATATTCCATACTATCTTTACGTTTAGATAAACTATCTATATACTTGATTAGATCTTCTTTCTTAATAGCTTTATCAAACTTATATTGAGTAAAGTTATACAGAAATAGACCAGAATTAGCATTCAAGAGATTATAAATAATCTTCTTAGAATGAGATTTCAGTTTACCAAATAGATTGAATTCCACAGGAACTCTGATAATGAAATCACCAAAGTTTTTACCTTTGGTAATAAATTCCTCTTTCCAAGTATATTGGAAATCCTTTCTTTTTTGAAGAACATTGTTCTTCTTATTGAATGATTTTTTATCAATGTCTTTCCTATTAGACATTAAAATCCTCCCTTTTTAGAAATTTATTAATGAAGATAATCCCATTCTCTTTGTACTACTATCAGGTTTTACATAAGAGCATGGTGATAAAAGTAATGATGGAAACAATGATACTATTGGTTGAAGATGTTTTTCACATAAGTCGTTCACGTCTATAAATGGAAGTATCCATTCTGGTATTTTTGTCGCATCACCAAATGCTGGAACAACAAATGTTCTTAATCCAAACCTAGAAAAATCAAAATTACCATATTTTCTAAATACAGTATTTCTTACTCTTTCTTTAATATCATGGAACTTCTCAGGTATTTTATCAAGATCTTCTTCATTATATAATGATGTATTAAATACATACATAGAATCGCCAGGTGATATCTGATCTTCAGGATAAATATTATTCCAGATTATTGTTGCTCTAACCTTGGAAGTAGTTTCTGGATTCTTAATACTTTCAAAACCGTTATACCTAGCATATACACCAAATGTCATATCACCATTCTTCAATCCATCTTCGATTTGATGTCTAAGATTCAATACCTTTTGATAAACTATCAAAGGATTAAAGTCTTTTGATCTCAATACATCAGTATGTAAGATATCAAGAATATTAGCTGAAATATATTCATTAAGTGTATCGGAACCAAGGTTTCTACCTGTAATAGCTAATTGTTTTTTCTCTGGAAGTTTTCTACCTTCCTGAATAGTCTGTATACCAATATAATTCTTTTTAGTATTATACAATAATACAATTGGGAAGAAGAATTCATTTTTCATATACATGTAAAACTTTTCTCCTTCATTATACTGATTGCAACACACAACAAAATTCCGACAAGCTTCTGACATAAGATCTGAGATTATCGAAATATAAACCATACCAATTTTAGTTGATACTATTGGATCATCCATCAATTTTTCTTTACCAAATACTTTAAGAGTATTTTCTGTTATTTCATAAAATGAAGGCATCGTTGAATCAGTATCGCCAATAACACAAGCCTTTCTTTTTCTAGTTCTATATTTCTCAACTCTATCACCATTAATAATAGTTGCAAAACAGAATACAGCAACAATTTCTCTAAATTCCTTTAACATGAAATAAAATTTTGATGCTTTAGTTGCTAATACATTTGCTTCTGTTGGTTCATTTTCTTCTTTATTGGTATAAAAATCATAAAACCAATCATAAACTTCTTTTTCTGTCATAGTTGGTTTAATCTTTTCAAACATATAAGGATTAATAAATTCTATATCAAAATCAATCAAATTATTTACTATAATTGCTATTCTAGGATTCATCTTTATGAGCAATATTGGATCATATGAATAATAGAAAAATATCTTTTTCCAATCATCCATCATTTCAAACATCAAGAATGTAGTTTTAGAAACATCTAATTCTGAATGTCTTATATTCATTACATCTCTTGTAGAATAAACATATTTCTGTGAACAATCATGTGAAGTAGGAATATACGTAATATATTTATTAATATAAGAATTATAATCCAGTTTACTTTTCATTTTAAATAATTCATCTAACCAACAGAATACTTCATCAAAACTACCAAATGTATAATTATTTCCCAAGAATCTTTCAATATTCCATACCATTTCTGATATAAAATTACGAGCTTGTGCTGTAATAGCTCCACCCATATCTACGTTTGATGTGAAACCTTTACTCATAGTTGAAGCACCATAGATTGAGTTCGTTTTAGCCTTTACTGTATTCTGCATACCGTTATTTATAAAGAAACCAAAATCATCACCATTTACTTTAGCTTCAAACATTTTATTCTTATAAACTGCACGTAAATCACTAAGCATATCGATGATAAAATAACTAATTGGTTTAACATTTGTTGTTAAAGTACCATTTGCATGTATATTAAGATGCTCAGATCTTATATCTTCCATAACTTGTTCTATAGGCAATTGAGTACCATAATCATATTTATACAAGTTTCTTGTATTTGCAAATATAGGTGTATTATATGCTTTTTCAGTAATTTTATTCAAATATTTATCTATAAACTCTTCAGATACCTTTCCATTATAAGCTGTCTTTAAAATACCTTTCATCTTGTTCTTATACATATCTATCAAAATATTATTAGACATATGCTTACCTCACTCTATCATATTCACATGTATATTATGTAATTAAAAAATATTTTATAAAAAAAGAAAGGACTTTAAGTCCTTTCTTTAATTTTACTTTGAATCTTCAGTATTCATATTACTAAGAGCTTCCGCACCTCTAGCAAATGAATCTGCGAATTCAGTAATAGATTCACCAAAGCTTTTTGGACGTGAATAAATTGCTAAACGCTTTTCTTCGAGTTCATAATACTTCTCGATATCTTTATTAGCTAATTTCTCACAGATATCTAAGTACTTACTATCATATTTTTCAATTAGTTCTTTAGCTGCATTTTCTGATATTCTACATTCAGAAACAGCCAAAGTCAAATCGTTTCTCATGTTTCTACGATCTTTTCTAAGATTTTCAAACATAGTCATATATTTATACTTCCTTATGTTTATAGTAGTTTCATCTCTACTTCAATAATATTAATAATAAGTACAACGTACTCATTAATATAATATATAAATAAAAAATAAATAAACATAGAGGAGGTATATACCTCCTCTATGTTTTATCTAGACTCAAATCTTATAACTGACTATTCCCAATGTATTCACAGGAACACGTTTTGGGATTCGAGTCATATCAGAAGAACGAATATTTTGCATAGAGATTTGTGAAGTAGAATTTCGTCCGATTAAAATACATTTGTAATCTTTTTCTTTGGTATTAACCAGATTTACATTAGTCATTTTGAATCCATCATCTAATTCAATCAATTTCTTTACTTTGTTTACTCTATTCGTTTCTTCAAGTAAGTCTTGTTCAATACGTAACACATATGAATACCCATTATCATCAACAATAGAACACAAACCTGTTTCATCAGAGTATTGTTCCATTTGTATCATAGATATGCTTTCATTATCTGGTAGAGTTATATTAACACCGGAAGCTGTTCTTCCTAATTCTGGAATATCGCTTATCTTTATAAAATGATATCTTCCAGATTCAGTTGTAATAAGACAAACATCTTTTCCTTTCTCTACACGTTGAACAAGTCTTATATTTCCTGTAGTTACAGCTTGTTTTCCAAATGATTCTACAGAACTTATTTTAATCTTGTTGTTATCTGATATAACAATGTATTTATCATTGTCATCATGTATTGGAATAATACCAGAAATAACTGGTTCGTCTGCTACTGAAATCCAGTTATTAATTCCAACAATGTCTGCAACATTGATACGTTTTGCAACTCCATTGTTCATAAACAGAAGTATACCAACAAGATCTTGTTTAATATTGTGACAACCTACAATTTCTTTTACATTCTTTCCTTCAAACTTTACATTCTTAACACCATTCATCAATGTTTTACCATTGATAAGATTATTTAGATCAAATATAGCATATTGATTTCTTGACCAAAGGATTGCTCCATTACTCATCGGGATAGAAGATATATTTTTGTTATTAACTTCATGTTCCTCTAAGATAACAGTTCTTCTAGGTCTTCCATATTTCTTTCTAAGTTTTTCTAGATCATCAATAATAGCATCGTCAATATGTCTAGATCTTTCATCAAGCTCAGCTATCTTTTTATGAGCATCATCAATAATTCTTTGGAGTTCATCTTTAGAAGTATTATTCAATTGATGAATTTTCATTTCTGTTATAGCTTTAGCTTGTATTGGTGTCAATTTATATTTATCTACAAGATGATCAATAAATTCATTTACATTCTTTGATTTCTTAGCAAATGTAATTATAGGATCAACATGATCATAAATTTTTAACTTTCCTTCTGTGATATGAGCATCATTACTCAATACAGATTGTTGATAGTTAATCTTTCTAAGTTTTGTTGTATAGATTGTATCATACCAGAATGCTACAATATCCTTAATACTCACCTTTTCAACATACTTATTATCGTACATTATATTAGAAATAGGTACAGTTTTAGACAATACTAGTTTCTCAAGATCTCTAGCTACTTCAAGTATATTAGCATTCTTATCAAACATAACTTCATATTCAATATGCAAACCATCTACATTCTCTCTAGATGTCTTAATATCGATAACATTTAATACTTTAGAAAGTACCGCATGTTGT